>Ga0123342_1001244_pt1 | contig 42800 bp, 27 predicted proteins | sample Turbeawhitnodule_FD_89960 | JGI IMG/M metagenome (GOLD analysis project Ga0123342, IMG submission 89960) | Root nodule microbial communities of legume samples collected from Mexico - Turtle bean Mexico white nodule | ecosystem: Host-associated > Plants > Roots > Nodule | place: Mexico: Nepantla...
TCAAATTGATATATTTTTTTTTCAAAAAATAAAAATTCTTTTATATATATCATAATATTAAAAGAGATATATAAAATATATATATATATATATATATATATATATATATATATATATATATATATATATATATATATCATTCTACACAATCTCTCATCAATTGGTAGTAAGCGTTGGTCTCTGAACTCTTCCTAGTCACTTCAGTTCAACCCTCAAAGGACTCAAAGGAAATGGCTGGCAGGCATTTCAGTACCCTTTCTCTGTTACTTCTTCTGGTGGCTTTCTCTTACACACAAGCCACTCCAGATGTTCCAAAAACAACAGAGAAGAAAATAGAAGTGGTGGTGGTGGAAGCTACGGTCTATTGTCAGAGCTGTGATCACTTTGGAACATGGTCTATGATTGGTGCTAAGCCCATTTCTTCAGCCAAAGTAAGTGTTACCTGCAAAAGCTACAATGGTCATGTGAGCTACTATAAGGTCTTTGAGACAGACAAAAACGGTTACCTTTATGCACCACTCGAAGGGTTCAAGATGCAGCATTATGTACTTGATCACCCCCTCCACTCTTGCTACGTGAAGCCTGTTTGGTCTCCTCTTGAAAGTTGCAGCCTTCTCTCCAATGTCAATTATGGTCTGAATGGGGCACCACTTCGTTATGAGAACAAGAGATTGCATGGAAGCAAGTACGAGGCTGTCATTTATGCTGCTGGTCCATTGGCTTTCCGTCCCTCTGAATGCTCACAGACTCACTACTAGTGTCTCAAACAATTACCCTTACCATGCATTGAGATTCACTTGATCCTGATTTTGTTGTTTCCTATTGTTTGTGTCTACATAGTATTCGATCTGGAGATGTATTCTTCTTAATTTTTTTTGGTTTTTGCTGTATTAAACTAAATTGCAATGTTGCTGTGGTTATTTAATATACTTTTATTCCTTTGAAAAAGGAAATGGTTTTCTACATTCCAAGCTTTGAGTTCCATACCCATCGAAAGTATGCTAACAGTTATAAAAATCAGTACAAACAGTGAAACCTTCCACTCGAATACTTCACACAAAATCAAATTCTGCTTACTTAATAGAAATCAGAATTGGCTCTCAAAAATCACCTTATTACTAAAAATTCAGGGGCATGTTAAACATTTCGTTTATATCGTCCATGGCTTCCTTTGTGAGGAGAGTTGGTTCAAACAAATCAGATTCCTTGGACTTTCCTGGCAATTTAGGTGGTGGTAGTGGAACTTTCTGTTCCAGGTGGTCATCGTCAGCAAGGATTGAAAAGCCACCAAAGTCATTTCCCCTTTTGCTCTGGGGTGCTTTCTCCTGCTTGGTGGTTCTTCTTTTCCTAACAAAATCTATTGGCTTCCCAAACATGTTATTTATATCATCCATAGCTTCCTTCAAGTTGATGGTGGGGTCTACTAAACCGTGGTGGCAAACATTTTCCACCTCTGGTTCATCCAAAATGGTGGAACCAACAAATTTGCAAACAACTGTATCCTCTCTGAACTTTGAATTACGAGAGCTTTCAGCATCCATGTCACTAGATTTTTCAGAAGTGATATCCTTGGGGCGGAGAAAAACAAAGTCATTTGATTGTGAAGCCGATGAAGCAGAACCACCTTCAGACAAATTTGCATTACTGGTCTCGGAATGTTCTTCATCATCAATGTATATTTGGAGCGGTTCTTGGTGAGGTTGGTTGGCTTCAGTCCTTTTCTGAAGTGAGAGGGAACCGGATGACTTGATTTCATGATCCAAGTTTTCATCAACAAAAACCTCAAACTCGTTCTTTGTACTACGAATTTCTTTTGAATGGTTTTTATGTGACTTCCTTCCTAATGGTCTAGTCTCCAATGGCTCCCGGAACATGCTGTTGATGGCATTCATGGCCTCCTTCATATTTATTGTAGGATCCACCAATCCATGATGGCATGCATCTTCTGCTTCAGACTTTCCAACCATGGCAGTGTCAACAAATTTGACTACAACTGTATCATCACCACGAAAGTTCTTGCACTCATCCTTCTTAGTCTTTAAGTGTCTATCATTAGCTACACCTTTAGCTTCATAATTCTGAATTTCGGGCCCCTTTTGCACACCCTCAATGCAACATGCTCCATTGCTTTTGCTTCCCTCTATCTTGTTGTCAAGAGAACTCTTTGAAGATAGAGGCCTCCTGGCAGCTTTTGGTTCCTGATGCTGCAGGAGATCCTTCTAAATTAGCTAACTGAAAGCCGCTAACAACAAGAACAAAATGCCTAAAACAACCCAGATATGAGTACATGAAGATAAAAGCATGTCACTACCTGGGCTCTCTTATTTTTTCGCTGCTCCATGCGTTGAAGAAATTGTTCATATGATTTCTGCAATTTATCTTGAGGCTCTGCAAGGCTGTCCAGAAAAGGCAATGACTCGTAAAATTTCTGGAGTAGAGGGGCATAACATCCTAATACCAATTAAAGTACTGAGTAGTTATTTGCTGAACTAATCTACTAATTTGAAATTATGAGAAGGAAAAATTCATCGAAAATGATGTATGCACCAAGTTTCAAGCACAATCTAGCGGCAAATTCATGTGATTTTTTCTGTGCCAATTTCTCCAAAGCACCAACCATTACAATAAAATGAATAGGAAACTTGATCTAGTCAAAGGTGAGAATGTTAAGCTAAATGGTTAAAAATAGTTAGTGCTGCATCGGATGTGTGTCACGGCACTTGGCAACAATCAAGGAACCATGTCAACTCATTGCAGGTAAGTTTTATCACCACTCATGTACTCAAGACAACAATCAAAAACAATTACACTACACAACTTACTTCTTCACTCCCAGATGGTACATTCTCTCTGCTTCATCGTAGTTCTTGATCTTTTCGTAGTAAAGAGCATACGCTTGGTAGAATTCAGAACGTTTTGTTCCAATGCGATTAACCTCCATGGTACTCAAAAGTGTTTTTGGATCACTCGAAAAATCCATCTACATGGGAGAAAATCACAAACCATGTCAATACCCCTTTGTTTGAACTTAATATATATTTTAAATGTCGATAAATCAAATAATAATATAAAAAACAAAAACTTTAAGCTTCATTTTCCAAATCCATTTCTGCAAGAGGGGGTTACCAGATGGAGCCACACTCGAATATAGCGCATGTCGTTTCTGTAACGTCGATCGAGCTCGAAGGTGTGAGCGCATTTCTGCAAGAACGCGGGTAGTTTTTCCTTCAGGATTTTGGGAGGAAGAGTATCCTTTATCTTTCGGATCGCGCTGCGAGTAACGTTGGGAATGAATGAGTAAACAGAAAAGTGAGGCGGAAAACAGAGAAAGAGAGTGGGAATTGAGGAATACCGAAGCCATGGGAGAAGAGGGTCTTTGTCGGTGTACGAATGGATGTCTGAGATTAAGGAAGATAAGAGTTCGTCCACGTTCGCCATTTCAAAACTGAATATGCGGCGGCGGTAACGGTGGTCGCGGTGGTGGTCCTAGTTTGAATTTGAGACTGAGCGGCAATGAAACGCTCGAGATTGAGCTTTATTTGTTTGTGTAGGAATTGGGCCGGACCAATTTTGCCTCCAACGTAGTTGGGCCCAAATTCCTTATAAGACCACCAATTTTGGGCAATTGCTTCCTGTACCTAACAAAATTTTAACATGTACCCTCCACAGTGACAAATATGTTCTCTGTACTTTCGAATTAAGATTAAGAATGAGGTACAATTGTTATTTCACAATATATTTTTGGATTTATATTTTTGAAATGTTTTTTGAGAATATATTTTTTCAATTTTTTAGAATACTCTTTCCGTAATATATTTCTGAATTTTTATATTTTTGGATTTTATTTTTCAATTTTTTTTCATGATAAGATTTTGATTTTTTAATTTTAAACTAGAATTTTATTTTTGGAACACAAAAAATCTATTATGAAATTAATTTTCTAAAATATACTTTTTAATTATTGATTTTCAATTTTGAAATAAGGGCATTATTAGAAGTTCAAAAATTATGTGAGTGCAGGTTGAAAATCATTGGATTGAGGAAACAAAATTTTGTTGGGTTTGAATTAATACACTCCAAAAAAAATCTAAAAAGAGTACATTCATTATCATTAAAATGTATAAACAGCATATTTTATTGTGATTAACTTATATCAATTAAATATTTGCATAAGAATACATTAATGTATAGGAAACCTCTATAAGTAATAATTAATAAAAAATCACAACAAAAATTTTGTTTGATTCTTAAAAAATGAATTTATTTGGATTTATCAAACTTATTTATAAATAAAAAGTCCAATTCCCAAATTAAAATTAATCACTATAAAAATTTAATGGGTTTACTTAATATGCAATTAGACTAAAAATATAAATTAATTCAATTACTCGGAGTTGACATATTTAATAAATTAAGAATCTACAATGAGATGGCATATTTTTTAATCAAAACAATTTTTTATTAATGATTTTAAATTACTAGGTGATAAAATTTTAATTCATTAAGAATTAAAGTTAAATTTTATAATATTCCTTTTACTACAAGCATTAGTTAAAATAATAATTTGCAGTTTTAGAAATATAGACACTGGTCACTCAAAAAAGTGCAAAAAAAAAAAAACTTGATTTGGGTTGGTTGTACTTGCTCACACTCAAAGAGCAAATTCCATCTCTCAAACTCACCACGCAAACTGCCTCAGAATCCGATCAATGGAAAACTCGGACGAAAGAAACGAACAACTTCCCTTCTCTCCAAACCCTAACAGTGCCGAAGACGAAGAAATCGACGAACAGGAGGACGAAGAGGAAGAGGAAGAAGACGACGCTCATGACGATGTCGTTTCGCACGAGCCGTACAATCGGAACAACCGATCCTCATTGTCGAGTTTGCGCGAGCAGCGTTCGAAGCTGGAAACCCTCTCCCGGCGTTTGGCTTCGGAGCTGGTCCCTATCCGCGTCCACGATGTGCTGATTCGCGGCAACACCAAGACCAAGGATTGGGTGATTGAGGCGGAGCTCAAGCTTCTCCAGGACGCCGCCACCGTGCAGGAGCTCATTAGCGCCTCCGAAATCGCCCTCGCCAGGCTCCGCAGCCTTGAGATTTTCGAGTCCACCGAGCTCACTCTCCAGGCCGGGCCGCCGGAGCTGCCTCACACCGCCAATGTCGTCGTCGATGTCGTCGAGACCGCCAACAAAGTCTCTGGCGAATTCGGCGTTTACACCAAACCCTCGGTACAATCTCGCTCTCTATTCTCCTGTGCGATGTTGTGATTGCTCTGGATTGAATTGATTCAATGTGAGTCTCTGAGCGATGGTAGCTTTATTTGAAGCATTCAAAGAATTTGTGATTAATAATAGTTTATATGAGAATGCATTTCTTCGTAGGTCTAAGGTTGTATCTTTTCATTTCAGATGCTTGTACTGTAGTGCAAACACCAAAGAGGAAATCTGTAATCATTTTATAGAAAAAAACTATTTGGGCATCCTTGGACTAGGTTTATCTTTGCAGGAAAAGTGTCATTTCCTGATCTTCTGTTCTTCCATAAACTCATGGTTTGGCTAAATTGTAAAGAAAACACATACTCTTTTTGCTCTTAGGAGGTCAATGTCATCTTCTAGTATGATCTTTGACTGTTATCAACTGAGGCATTAGACAAATACTGACCTGCTTGTCCCATATTATAGTATCAGGGATTTAAGGGAAGTTGACTTTCCTGCTTATTGCCCCGATGAGAAATATTTGAAAGGGTGTACTTATGGGTCTAAATTAGGAAGAAACTCCAAATTCTGACTTCCAACTTGATTTTTCTTTCCATAGGTGGAGTCGGTTGTGTCTTTAGGTCAATTAGAATGGTTATCTCAATTTCTAATGGTTCCTTCTAGTGCTTTTGTCAATAATAAATTCAAGATACAATGTACGTGTAATTGCATTATATAATAATTGTTTGTTGGGATTCTTAAAACGATCAGGTTGGGACAAAGATCTGATTTATTTCTTGTTGATAAAATATAAAGATCTGATAATGACTATGAGTTTTCAGCTATAATCTTTTACTTGTGGGGGAGTAGAAAGTTTCTGTTACAGCCTTGTTTTTATTGGAAGCTGTATATTGGTCTGATGAATATTTTTTGGTCTTAATAAGCTAATATGCATATGTTTTCATTTTGGAATTGTTGCAACACTCTTGTAGACAAGTTCGTGGACTGCTGAAGGGGGTCTTAAGTACAAAAACTTGTTAGGTTATGGTGATCTATGGGATGCCTCTTTGGCTTATGGTGGCAGCCAAGCAACAGAGGTGAGTGTGGGAGTGTTTGCTCCAAGACTGAAAGGGTTGTTAACTCCTCTTGTAGCACGACTTTCCATGCTTTCCCAAGATTGGCAAGAGTTTTCTTCATACAAAGAACAGTTGTTAGGATTGTCTCTTGGCTTAATCTCAACCAGGCACCATGACTTAGTCTACACTCTTGGATGGCGTACCTTGACTGATCCATTACAAATGTCATCCAGGTCTATAAGGAGGCAGCTTGGGCATGGTTTATTATCATCTTTGAAGTATACATTTAAAATTGACAGGAGAAACTCACCAATTAGGCCTACAAAGGGATATGCTTTTCTTTCCACTACTCACTTTGGTGGCCTTACACCAGATCATCGGAGCTTGCGATTTCTACGCCAGGTGCAATTAGATCAATTTCTTGTCCACTAATTAATCTGCTTAAATGCATTTGTATATGTCATGAATACAACTTTATAATCTATATCAAGTTATGGATACCAGTGTAGTAATTGATAAAATTATTTTGGGGTGTTAGACTTTCTAATTTGATGAAGACAAGACATTTTAAAGGAATTTATTGTTATAACTATATATTTGTAATTAATTGATTGATTAATGCAATTAGGAGGATTTGATTTTGCACAATTTTTTATTCCCGAATTTACTTCCCTGTAACTCCTATTTGGGGTATTCCAATTAGAATCTATTTGTTTGTACCAATATATGTATTATTTGGAGCTATAGAGAGTAAGTTCTCATTCTTTACCCTTTAAATATTCCAACCAGTTAGATTTAAATTAAGCATTTAGAAACTGGGTTTAAAACGTTATATTCTTTTGGGTATGGGCAGAGTTCATCTTCTTGGACATTTTGAAAAATACAGAACGTGATGTCTGTAAAAATATTCTTCTTTTCCTGTACGCACTTACATCATTCAGTTTTAAATTTTCCGGTTGTGTAGACAGTGCATGGGGTGCTTGTTTGATCAAGTGTGGCCTTTCCACAAAATGAAAGAATGCCCAAGCTTTGTTTTAGTAGGAGGATAATGCTCGTACAAGTTGAAGAGCAACCTATTGATTATTCCCACTATTTGAAAAATATTGGCACTATACAACTTTAATAGGTGCTATATATGTTGTGTGATTCAGAAATCATATTTTAAGAACTTGATTGTATAAAATGCAATTTGTGACCATCTGCCTGGAAATTGTTTTGGTTGTGGTAAATAATATATACGGGGATGGAAAATATGTACACATTTTTTTAAAATGTTGGGAATGGGGCAATCTTAACACATGTATAACAAGTTGTGGTAAAAACCCTCAACTGTCAAAAATATTGTTTTTCTTTGCTCATTTTAGATATATTTCTTTTCTTAACTAACTTGTTTGATTCTTTTAATGCAGGAATTTGATGTTCGCTGTGCCATCCCCTTTGGATTTTATAATACAGCTCTTAACCTTGGGATTTCAGCTGGTGCCGTTTTTCCATGGGGGCATGACTTCATGAACAAGCCATCTCCTCTTCCTGAAAGGTTTTATTTGGGTGGTGATTTCTCTCCAGTTTGCACCCTAGGAGGGCCAATAACATTGTGGGGATTTAAAACTAGGGGATTAGGTCCTACTGAACCACGAAGGAGAGTTAGAGATGAAATTATTGATGACAATGATGATTCCTCTAAATGGGACTTCATTGGAGGAGATCTTGCTGTTACTGCATTTGCAGACCTGTCTTTTGATCTCCCGGTTAGGTGGTTGAGAAATCATGGAATCCATGGTCATCTTTTTGCTGGTGCTGGAAATACTGCAAAATTGACTCAGAATGAATATAAGCGATTTTCACCTCGCAAGTTCTTAGAATCATTTCGAACTTCAGTTGGATGTGGATTTGTTGTTCCTACTAAACTTTTTCGCCTAGAGGTTAGTTAATGTTTCAGTTACTCTTGTATATAATTGAGGAGATGGTCAAACTATCCAATCATATTTTTTGGGAAGGGCAGAGAGGATATGATTTTGATTGAAGAAATCTTTGAGATAGTTAGTCTTTGTTTGTTATATTTTGACTTTGGGCAAGTTGTGTAATTTTTCTTTTTATTTTCCATAAATGGGGCTATGAACTTAACACTTAGTATTTTTCTTATAAAATTATCTCCGCCAACATTTTTTCCAAGTTTTGATATTGTTGCAAATCCCCTTAAATAACTTTTTAACTATTTCAACTGCTGATAATATAATTTAGGGAAACAGACAGTTTTGGTTACAAGATTGGCAAAGTTCGGCAGAGTTATTCAATCTCTTTTCTTATGTGCCCCCTCACCTGGTCTTCTTTCCTATTTTTTATTTGTTGTTATTTACCAAATGAAATTTTCATTTTCACATTTGCCATTGTTTCAGGGTAACTTCTACTACGTACTCAAGCAGAATGAACATGATCGTGGGAAGACAGGATTTCGGTTCAGCTTCTCAGCTCCTTCTTAGAGGCAGATTTCGAAATTCAGATTCTTTTTCTTTTTCTTTTACTCTCAAGCATTAAACATTTTTGCTGTCTATCAATGGATGGCTAGTGCTATTCCTTATCGTTTAAAATCCAGACTGAAAATCGAGAAAGGACACTGTTTCAGCGTAGAGGATTTTTAGGATCAGTTTCTGGAGTAGACATTCCCTTGAGGATCATAGCATTTAAGCTGATGCTCATTGTATGGCGATGGTGTATGAAATTCTAAATGATGCAACTTTAGAAGGCCTCGATTGGCCCTGAGAATTCTCATACTTTGTTTGTTCAACTTAAATTAAATAAATCGCTAACACTGGTTGAGATCATTCTTGTGGATATTTATCCCTATTGTCTTCGAAATGGTGAGACTACAATTGGGTTTTGTTCTAGTGTACTTGTATATTTCAAGGTTATACACGGTTTGAGTTAGATTTTGATTTTTTGTCAATATTTATGGGCAGAGTAGCCTCTTTATTTCAGAAAGTTTAAAAAGTTTCTCTGTCTTTCTCATTCATTAAAAATGTACTCTAAATGTCTTTGATCTGTGATGAACCGCGAAGGCCATCTACATAATGATGGGAACAGCCAATTGTTTCGAAATGGTGCATAGAGAAGTTGAATCCTAAGGATTTAACTGTATAAAGCAATATTTTGACATATACACGTTTGACTTGGTTGATGATCACACCAAATTATCTTAAGCTGTTTTGTGGTTTCGCTTCAAAATGGAGAAAAATGGAGACTGAGATGTCCATGACTCATGACTGTCTCTCTGCTAGTGGATAACTGCATGTGTAGGCATCATGTGATTATCATTAACCTTCACTTTTAAATATATCACGAGTTCTCTCAGCCTTGGACGTTTAAGTTAATACTGTAGCTTACTGCAAATGATTAATTAGTTTTTCAAAGAACTTAATACTTAATAAAACTGATAAATATTTAAAAAATTAAAAAGCTATGATTACCACATAATGTAAGTACTTCAAGATATGATTTATTTCTTATATAACAATGACGTATTATCATAGCTCCAATTCTGAATCATTTAACCAAGGGACATAAATTAGTGTTACTTACATCAATTTGGTGATATGAAAAGTATTATAGAAATATGAGTGGGGTGATATGAATTACTATACAAACATGAATTACATGTTATAATGTTTTAATCTTTATTACATAATTTAGCCGAAAAAATGTATCTGTGGACAGTAAGGTATGTGAGAGAAAGAAGATAAGAGGTATATATAATGGGCACAGAAGGAGAACACATGCAACAAGTTGATGGACGGTTAAGAAAGCACTTAATTTCCCTCCTTATTGTTATGCTCTTTCTCTTCTGGTATATGCTTCTGGTATCTTCCCTTTCCTTTATCCTGCACAACTTCAAATTCATCGTTATTCACTCTATTAATAATCAATTGCATATTCCAACTCAAACACACAACACAACCTTCAACAATGCTTCACTCCACTTCTCTTCTTCCCCATAATAACCGTTTCGTCTTCTCATTCCGCTCCAAACTTTCTCTTTCTCATTCTCATTCTTATTCCCACTCTCTCACTCTCTCCAAATTTCTCTCTCTTCCCTCTTCTCTCTCTACATGTTGTCGAGTCGCTCGAATTTCCACCGAGACCTTGGAGGTCTCGCCGCCACCGCCGGATGACTTCAACTTCCACCGAGAAATCGCACGCCTCGCCGCGCTCCGCGACCGGCTTGCGGCGTGCGCCACTCTCGTCGAGAAGCTCCGAGTGCTGAACGCCGATTCCAGAGTGAAGCGCTTCTTCGGCTCTGGTCGCGGCCTTGCTAGGGTTTTGGCCTCGCTCCGGTTGAGCTCCGACCAACTGTTCCTGCTCAAGTGCGTGGTTGCCGCCCGGCAGGAGCACGTCCTGTGTTTGGACGAAGCAGAATCGCTAGAATCCGCCGCGGCCGCCGCGAGCGCCGTGAAGAGCGCGCTCTACGCTATAGCGGAGATGATTGAGAACTTGAATTCCTATAATGGCAATGGTGGTGCGGGTACGGGGATGGCGTTGGGGGATTACGAGATTATAGAATTGAACAAGTTGCTAGAGACTTTGGCGGAAATTGAGCGATTCTATGACTGTATTGGAGGAATTATTGGGTCAGTTCTTCGTTTTCCTACTTTTACCATTCGCTTAGTGTGGAACAAATGGAGAAGAGATGGACTAAAATTAACTTACCTTGCTTTTGCTTCTTTAATATTGACTTGTGTGAGTTACGTAGTAGTAAAATTGTGAAACGGAACTATTTTGCTTCTTAATTGGATTAACATTTTTAGTTCTCCAGTTTTGTTGGAACAGACATTGGTTTATGAGGTGGACAGAAAGTGAATAAATCTCCTGTAGTTTTTTTCTTTCTCTTTTTATGTTTTTATAAACTCTTTCACCTTTCCATCATTACTTGTCGTCCCAACCAACGTTGTGCAGTTCCAGTTCCTTGATAGAGTGGGAAATTGTAGAATGCGGCTTATACAGCCATAATTGTAGCCGGAGTCTCATAGGAACTTCGGTATTATGGGGTTGTCTGTGTTCCATTGTCTTATGGGATGTTTGGTGGAATATTTAAATATTTGGTTTTCCCCCCATAGGTAGCTTTTGAGGGTGGGTTCACAAATGTTTGGGTGCTTATCACAGTCACCCCATAAAACTTCACTCTGTAGCGGAAATTACAGTTGCAGACCCTTTTTTAAAACCTTGATCTCAACACCATCAAGTCTATTTTGCTTTTGCTTGGTTTAAACTTGGTTTAATAGGAGTGAATGTTGTTTGGGAATAATTCAATTTGCATATACTTGTTTGTTTGCTAACATTGGTACTCTGCAGATATCAGATAACTGTGCTGGAACTTATTGTCCAAAAGTCATTTGAGAGGCAGAATATAAAGTGGTCGCACCAGATGCATGAAGTGAAAGAATGCAAAATTTTGGGAATTAATGCACCTAATGGGCATAACCTTTCTGAAGACATAGAGTATGCATCTCAAGCAGCTCTATGGGGTATAGAGGTAAGTCTAATTACATTACCTGGTTTGTAAATAAAAGCATGCATTTAATAAGATCTTGTCGTTCTAGGGTTTGCCAGACCTAGGCGAAATTTATCCTTTGGGAGGTTCTGCCGACAGGCTTGGTTTGGTTGATCCTAACTCAGGTGAATGCCTGCCTGCTGCTATGCTACCATATTGTGGAAGGACTTTGTTGGAAGGTCTTATAAGAGATCTTCAGGTATTAGATCTCCAGCTATCAAACACAGTCATACTTGCTATGCCCATTCTTTTATAATAAAACCAAGATTGAGTTTTTATGCTGGGCTCTGAAATATATAATTCTTCAATTTCACATTTGAAGGCTAGAGAATTCTTGTACTTCAAGATATACAATAAACAATGTATCACACCCGTTGCAATAATGACAAGTTCTGCAAAGAACAACCACAAACACGTCACTTCTCTGTGTGAAAGACTTTCATGGTTTGGGAGAGGTCGATCAACTTTCCAACTTTTTGAGCAGGTTCTAAATAAATCTATGCCATGGCTTCTCGGAAGGGGAATCTTATTTTATCAATCTCTAAAATATAATTTTGTAAATTGGCAGCCTCTGGTTCCAGTTGTTGGTGCAGAAGAAGGTCAGTGGCTGGTCACCAAACCTTTCAGTCCCTTGAGCAAGCCTGGTGGTCATGGTGTCATATGGAAACTTGCACATGACAAAGGCATCTTCAAATGGTTTTATTCTCAAGGAAGAAAAGGTGCAACTCTGCGCCAAGTCAGGTCTGTTGTTGTGATTGATATTTCTTGGGTTTGCTTTTGTGAATCTTGCATTTACAATACTGGTGACCTTGCAGTAACGTTGTGGCCGCTACAGATTTAACCCTCCTAGCCTTAGCAGGGATTGGTTTACGTCACGGAAAGGTAGGTATCGGTTGTTTCAATTGTTAATCTCAGCCTTTTCTAGCACTATATGTACATGGACAAAGGTTAAAACATGTTATGATGAAAGGGTAAATCATATCTTATTATCATGTGTAGTTCCTTAGCAAGTCTAAAGTTTCTGATGTATAAGGTTTTGGTAAATCAACTAATGACAGATAATTGCAACTTTGGTGTATAATATACACTGGAAAAGAACTAGATACTACCACAGTCAAACTGTTTATCCTTTAAGTGCACTGTTTGCTTGCAGCATTATCCCTATTTAATAATTTATCTTGCCTGAAGATCTTTAAGAAAAAGAAAGACTCTGTTCTCTGTAATTTATCTCAATATTGTTTGCACTTTCTCAAATGTGTTTGTTTAACAGAAACTGGGATTTGCATCTTGTAAACGGATATTGGGCGCCACGGAAGGAATTAATGTGCTGATGGAGAAGAAGAGTCTTGATGGTAAATGGGAATATGGCGTTTCTTGTGTTGAGTACACTGAGTTTGACAAGTTTGGAATTACAACTGGACCTCTTGCTCCAGAAAGGTGTGTTTTTCCTGGACTTGATTTATTTCAATGTTTCACATTAAAAAGTAATTTGGGCTTTCATACGCTAAACTGACTTAATATGTTCGAATTTGGTTTCCAGATTCTGTGATATATTGTGCAGCTTTAAATTATTTGCCCATGCTTAGGCTATGTATTCTTCTAGTTAGGCATATTATTACAAACGAATGACTTTGATGATTAAGGACACATTATCCCCAAATTTGTATGAATATTGAGAATGGCAAGCATCGTATAAACCTACATCCACAGGGGAACCATACCCTTCAATTTTAAAAAGAAAGCATTTGACATAATAAATTTATTTTCTTCTGGAGATTATCAAACAGTTCAATAGTCATATCATATGTAATCAAAATAATCAAGTGCATTTTAAAAACTTAATCCTAGCTCTCTAGAAACATGAATGCGTAGTTGGAGCCTTGTTTTCTGTTCTTCTAATCTTATTTGTTGAAAACAAAGACTAATTTTTTGTTTGCTTAAAATTCTGTCTCAGTTGAATTGATGGTGTTGAATTCAATTTATTCTATTGGGAATCTTTACTCATTTTGTCTTTTAGGCCTTCTAATTTTGAATGGATGACCCAAATATCAACTTCATTCTGTATAATCAAGTTTGCAGGCAGAGTTCCCAGCCAATACAAACATCTTATATGTTGATTTACCTTCTGCGGAGCTAGTTGGATCAAGTAAGAATGTGAATAGTTTACCTGGAATGGTGCTAAATACAAGAAAGCCAATAGTTTACACAGATCAGTTTGGTAGACGTCATAGGTATGTGTTTTCCCTTTGAATTTATCAATGCAGTTACTTTGCTTTGTTTTATACATTAAATTGAAAATGAAACTTAGCACAACTGTAAGGTTGCTGCCTTGTGACCTAAATAAAGGTCCCATGTTCAAATCTTTGAAAAAAATTCTGTTTGTGTGGGATTAAGGCTGTGTATGTCTACTTTATCCAAACCCTACTTAGTGGTAGCCTCGTACATTGGGCTGCCATTTTTCTTATTGATTAAAGTTTCAAAATGGATACATGTGTTAATAACTGCAGTAGCTACTGAAACATTTATAACATATATTCTTTATCAGACACTAATTTATATTCATTTATTATTCTTTATCAGACACTAATTTATATTCATTTAATATCTAGAAACAGAAAATTTTGATTTTGAGTGCATGATGACCACAAATTGAAATTGATGGATTTCCTTTCCTGGCTTTAAAATAAATTCATCTTTTCTTTCTACAGTGATTATTTGTTTCTTATTCTTACTTCTCGAGGTTAATTTTTTGGTTAAATTACTCAGTTGTTGTCTAAACTATTTGTGAATTTTCAAATTAGGTCCTAAGTAAAAAAGAAATGTAATTAGGTTCCTAAACTAAAAAAGTACGCTGCGTATATTGCTGATTCTTTTGTTGCATTTACAACTTACTCATCCTTTTTCATTGTGATTCACTAGCGTCTCTGGTGGTAGACTTGAGTGCACAATGCAAAATATAGCTGACAATTATTCAAATTCGTATTCATCTAGATGTTATAATGACGTGGAAGGTATGTCATGCAAGTGTTTGTCTGATCTGACAAACCATATACTTCATTTCCATTTAGTTGAGCTTAACAAAACCTTACTCCTGAGCAGATGAGCTAGATACTTTTATTGTATATAATGAAAGAAGGAGAGTTACCTCCTCTGCCAAGAAAAAAAGAAGGCACGGAGACAAGTCTTTGCACCAGGTTTGACTTACTGCATTTCTGAAATATCATTTTTATTTGGTATAGATTGGGACGCTAAACAAAGTACATGTGATATTCCATTATGTTGATTCCATTTCAAGTTTTTGATCGTCCTTGTACTCTTGTAATCTCTTCCTTATGAGGTTTGTTCCTAATATTTCCTTATATAGTTGGATAGTGCTCGCTTCACTCAGCAGTTGGTGTTATCTGAATATCTTACTAACATGTTTTGAACAATAATGAAAGCTTAAGAACTAAACTAGGGGTTATTTGAATTGCTAGGATTATCTTTATGTTCCTCATATATTACCAGGACAAAACCTACAATTTATGTATTGGAGTTGTAATGATGGTTGTTCGTAAATATCTATAATATGTTTTGCATTTTTATGCAGACACCTGATGGTGCTCTTTTGGATATCTTACGAAATGCTCACGATCTTCTCTCACAATGTGATATAAGACTTCCTGAGGTATATATATATGCTTACTAACGTGTTTTATGCTTATTGATTCATTTTCATTTAGTTTGGTTAAGTACAATTTCATATTATACTAGTATGCTACTGCAAAACCTTCTTTTTATTGTTCGATCATTTGGTAATACATGTAAGTTTGTAAAGGGAGGATAACTGTCTTTTCTAGGTACTTACAATTATTTTGTTATGTTTTTTCTCTCCTGCAGATTGAAGCTAATGAGAACTATGTTGATTCAGGACCACCATTTCTCATCCTTCTGCATCCTGCTCTTGGTCCTCTTTGGGAAGTCACTAAGCAAAAGGTAGCCCTGTATTATTATGTTATTTTCAATAGTCGTTCATCAATAGTTGTCATTTTTATATTATATTGTTTGTATAAATTTTGAAGTATGGAAGTTTAATTGAATTCTATCAGTAAATGGTTGTGTGCTCTAAACATATTGGTCTCAAGTGTTCCCTTATATAGGTCATTTTTTCAGTCTTCTCTCCACTAGTGTTTTCTTAAAACACATGACAGGACATGAACATAACCTTTTTACACAAATTTTTCTTCCTATTGTTTGGCTGTAATCCGTTCTTCAATACAATTTGCTTGAAACATGACTGTTCTACGGCTTTACTAGTGTGAATTGTTGATCATCATTTATATATAAAGGTTTCAATTATTATGTCATTCTTTTTTGTGATCAGTTTTATGGTGGTTCCGTGTCAGAGGGCTCTGAGTTACAAATAGAGGTTGCAGAATTTTTTTGGAGGAATGTACAGGTACTACGCCAATAGTTTTTGATAACTTATGTGGCATGAAGTTCTAAGATAGTGGGCTGATATTTGTGATTTGTCCCTTTATTCCAGCTGAATGGAAGCCTGATCATTATAGCTGAGAATGTTATGGGCTCAATGAAGATTAATGAGAGCGGTGAATCCATACTACATTATGGCCAAAGGTATTGTTCTTTCTGTATTAATAAACTATTGTGATCCTTTATCAACCTGATCGTACCTCAAGATCTCAAGATCTAAGCCATAAAATTAAGATTGCAAACATCTAACATTATTATACACATTTATCTTGTTATCATGCCAGGTGTGGAAAATGTAAATTGCAAAATGTCAAGGTGTTGAACAAGGGAATTGATTGGAATTGTGGTCGAAACATATACTGGAAACATGATGTGCAGCGATCTGAGATGCTGCAGATCATACTTCATGGAAATGCTGAATTTGAGGCTACTGATGTTGTCTTACAGGTTAACGTTTTTAAAAGTGGATTTTGTTCTCACTAAAATTTGTTGAAAAAAGTGCCGCTTACAATACTGCCCACTCATTGGATTTGAGCCAATAATTTCTCATACTGTGTAAGTTAGAGCTTTCATCGAATCCAAACCAATTGCCTTGATGTGGATGTGGATGTGCATGGTAGGATACTCACAACGGCCTAGAATTGCTTGACAAAGCAGGATTTATTCCCTTCATGAATACCCAAACAAATTGTTCCAAACAATATCAGTCTTGGGACACATACTTTTTCTAACCAAAGGATTCATTTCGAGTTTAGAATTTACTGAGTCACTGTTTGTTAAGTATTAAACTGACCCTGTAGTCATTTGTATATGAATGTATAAAAGTACCAGAGCAGAGCCTCTCATAACAAAGCCTTCAGTTAGTGTCATATAGCCTAGAAATTAAGTAAAATAAAATTGCTCTTTCGTTAATTCTGGTGGATATTTGATACCTATAAACTAATACCTAACGAGCTTATTTTTCTGTTATTTAACTAATATAGGGAAATCATGTGTTCGAAGTTCCAGATGGCCACAGACTGAAAATCATGCCGGGAAGCCCAGGTCCATTCAACTTTTAAAATTTATTTGGCTTGGTTCCTTATTGCTTTGGTTGCCTGAAATAATATTATCATGATTATTTTTTAGAATGTTACTGTTGTTATTCTTAGTCAAATTATTTGTTCTGTCTAGTCATAGAATACTGATTTAAGTTCATATTTGCGTTTCAGGTTTAGCAATCCAGTTGGATCCAATTGATCAAGATATGATGGAAAGTGGAAGCTGGCACTGGAATTATAGGGTACAAGGTTCTCACATTCAGCTAGATTTAGTAGAATCATAAACCACTTATCACTTTAGATGTCTGCTTCGTGAATCATGGTTCACAGCTGACATTTGAGTTCATAATAATTTATATTACCAAGTGACAAGGTTGAACAGAAGTTAAGCCTTCGTCATTTTTGGTTGTAATATGTTGTTGATAGGTTTGTTGTATAATCCGTGTCACTTCCCTCATTTTTCTTCCCTTTATTTATTGGGATGATATGTAACCAACATTATCAAACTAAGATGAATTCAAGGAATGTATATTGATCTATTTCAGTAATCACAGACCTCCTTTATATTCTAAACATACGCTTTCTATTCTAGGACTCGTTTGATTTTATCCAGTAGATTTCAATATTTCTTTTAGATTTCAGCACGATTCTTTCCCTTATTGGTCAGCTAAATAGTATGTAATCTGATTTAACTAATTACCTATTGGCAAGTTAAGTGAATTAATTCATGTGCATCACCTAATTTTAACAAATAAAAGATGCAATAAAACATAATTACAAAAATCCATCAGTATACAAGTTTATTACAGTAACAAATTCAAAAACAATAAATTAAAATACAATGTCAAGCAAATTTAGAACAAAGGATAAAAAAAGGAAATCTCAATATATAATACTACAAAATAAACAATATCAATATCAAAATTTCAGTAAATGATAAACATGAACAATAGGTTATCCAACACAACAAGCCAATTTGAATGATGTATAATTGATTTCTACTTATTTGTAGTTTTCTATTTATTTATAGTTTTATATTCATTTTTTTATGTACTCTTTTAGACCGAAAACAAAAGGCTTTATACAAAATTATGAGAGAATGAAACACTTTAAATTCTTCCAATTTTACCATCGTTGTTATTTGATAAATCTGCAATATATATCGTGTAATTTATAAGGAAAATTTTACAAGTCATTTTATCTTAAAACTCCTAGATCACTCTTATTAAATTGGACAGATGTTCTTATACTTTAATTTGGCAAAACATTTTACAGTCTCTTTCTCTGTTATCTTTTATTCATAATTTTCCTTGTTAACACATTTCAAATTGTATTCATTCGTATAAGCTCCTCTAACTTGATAGATTCATTCTTATTTTGAAAACATTAAAATCACTAATTTATTTGTTAATGATTATTATTACACTGTAACTTACAATTAAAACATATGGAATACATTTAGAAATGCAAGTTTGACAATATATTTCAAACAAATAACTTTGCATATTGATCCCTAGAAGCCTATGAAGATACACCAGTTAGAGAGAAAGGAGAGAAGATTAATATATATTAGGAAGATACAAACACGTGCCCAAAGTAAAAATAATTTATTGCAAAATGTAACAATACACTTATATGTTATTTCTGATGCAACTCCAATAATAATCCAATAATAATGTTTTCTATTTATTAATTCTTTAATCAGAATCCTTAGGACAAGACATGTACCTTCAGTGTAAATTAGTGTGAATTGTATACAAATAAAATGCTATGTAAAGATAAATTAATCTTATCTAAAAATAAAAGATAAATTACATATCGAATCACAAACAAGACTGTTTATTAATCTTGCTCTAGTTTAAATGTCTACATATCTCATTCTTTCATGTATTTTCCATACTGATAAATTTCTTACATGAATAATGTTCTGCAACATTATTTTACTTGATCATTTTTCCATCAAACATTCTCATCTAAACTCTTGTTCTCCACTATCTAATAGGAAGTGGCGAAGTTATTATTAAAGTTTTCTTAAAACTTTCATTTAATGATAATTTGTGTTTAACCAACCAACTAAAATACTTTAATTTCACTACTAACTACTAAGGAGAAACTTAGATCTTTTATAAACGACATGGATGATAGTAAGAGTACCACACCTGAAGGCCCAACACCTGATCAAGGTTAACCGACACAACTGGAACCATTATTGACATTAATCAATGATTAAGCATTAGGTAATACACTCTTAATCATGATTCAAAATCTTAAACTAACCCAATAACGAAGGATCCATGATAATTATATAAATAGACACAAATTCCAATAATCAGGTACATCATCATTCAATACTAATAGTACCGAGTGCCGAACACCTGAACGTCAGAGTGTCTTTTGCAGATACCATCCAAACTCAGAATTCACAGAAACAAGAAGCAAGAGAAGCACGAAGAGATCATTCGAGTGGAAGGAAAGAAAAATAGACCGACCAAGAAGAAAGACAATCATTCTCTTGATTCCAACCCATTCAAAAACAGTCACATTAAATGTAGTCAAATTGCATGACTATTAAATTTTTTTGGTACCACACTTAATCTATTAGTTTATTTGCTTTGTGATCATTAAGAAGGTAATGGGGTTTCATTTGATTGATCATGGTGCTGCTACACCTACAGCTAGAGTCCAAGCAGGTCACTTCTAAGTTGTAAGGGAACCCTTTTGATGTTTTTGAATTGGAGGAACAATTATTTTGTCCCATTTTGGAAATACACCAAAATCCCACAAAATCTTGAGCAGGGAAGAAGGTACATGATAGAAAATGCATCATCCTGCAGGCCCAGCACAGAAAGATTCATCTGTGACTGAATATTACTTTAAATTTGTAAAAAATATAATAATGGTGTACTATGGTATTGACCCAATAAGAGACAAAGGCTTCTTCCATTTTAACACCAGCAGAAGCAACAAAGTGCTTTCCCTCCTAATTGTCCATTGATGTACAAAATGTAGGCTCTATACCTACACACTACACACCATTGCACTACCAACAACAACCTCTTTCATTGTACTGTGAATTCTGTCACAGTAGACAAACCACCATCACGTACCATTCCATTACCTTTCTTTCATTTCAATACACACACTACTCATCTATAGATTCCACCCTTCTCTTTTTTAGCATTACAAATATGAACAAAATATTAAAATATGAAATTTTCAACCCTTAATTCATGAAAAGATTTAGGATGTATTTACTTAGCTATGGTGAGAATAAGGTTTAATTGTATATAATAGTATCTTCTTTCTTTTTTGGTTATAGAAGATATGGTTGTTAATTATGAGTTCTTTTCTATAAGTAAATTGAAAGTTGGCCGAATAACCAATCAGTTATGACGGTCTAACGGTCTTTCGATAAAAAACAACAATTAGAATGTCAAATTACAAGTTAATAACATTAATTTTAATTAAAGATTACAAAACGTAATTAAATGTTCAGTGAACTTACGCTAATTATTCTGATCGAATAAGGTCCAACAGAAAAGTATAAATAAGAGCGGTGAAAGGTAAATGACTTCTGAACTTTAGATTGAACCAATTGAACGTACTTCATGTGACTCGAGTGTCGGAGTATCATTGCAGGTATCTTACCCTCTCAGATCTTAAAGGAAGACAACTAGAACTGAAGAGAAGATAAAAATAGCTTGATAGAAGATATTTGATTTCGGAAAAGTTGTAAAAACATTTTGACGCTTCAACATGATAGTATTTTTGTTAATAACATATGATTGACTTGTTTCAAATTTTTGAAACACTAATAATGAACAGATTTATCTTATATGAAATGTGATTTTTCTTTTTATAAACTATCAACCGTGTCACAATGTTCAAACTTGAATGCCAGACTCATTATATCAAAGTTGTTCATATTAAAATTTGTTTATGTTAGTTAATTTGTTGGTAGCCATTTAATTTTGGTTGATATTATTTTAGTCCAAGATTCCTTCCAATCTTATCTTGAAGCACCAGAAGGATTATTTAGTGTAACATGAAATGGAATTCAAAAAAGGTGTATATTTTTGGTACCCATTTGGCCATTATATATATAATCATATATTATATTATTGTGGTTGCAGTTATTGAAGTATAGTAGAGATGATTACATAGAAAGTCAAATGATTAATGTAATTTATAAAGTATGTGAGAAGATGTGTTGTGCATTAATTAATGACGCCACCAGTACTATTTTGTCTGCATACCAGGTTTGTGTATGGATGCATCAACTTCTTTTAAAAGTTTCCGAATATGCTTTTCCAATTTATTTTTTTCAATCAATTCTATACCATATGTCATGCATATCTTCTTAAAAATCCAACAGACATAATCCACTTTTTATGCGAAATTTTATACACAACTTTTCAGGTTTATGGTATCAGTTATAAAGTAAAACACCAATTTTTCTTTCAGATAACAACCATCATAATCACAGCCCTCAAATTAAAATATAAAAAAATATTTATATTCTAATATGTTTAATATAATCTTACATCATCACTATGTCATTGCTATGAGTTAAAAGTTAAGATAATTTATATATTAAGTTGATGTTATAACAAAAACATGATAGAACACTAATTTTTAAAGGAACAATATCGATTACGATAATTAATTTTAATAATATTAACTTATTAAAGTCGGAATAATTAACGGTTGTCCACAACTTTAGAATACTTGGTTTTTCATTTTTTTATTTTTTTCATTATTTTATTTTATTTTATTAAATTATAAAAATTTTCTTACAGCGACAAAAGAAATCAAATTTTAATAATATAAAAACCACTCCATTTGCAAATTAGACTAAAAATTGAAATCGAACAAAAATATGGAAGACCATTGTAATAAAATAAAAATGTTTAGAAAAATAAAACTACTGAATCCTGTTGCTTATTTGATTAAATAATAAAGGTACCAGGTTTAGCTATGTTTTGAATTGTTTTATTAAAAAAAATAACAGTAATAAATCAGATCTTACAAAAATTAACACACTTGAAAATATTAATAGCTAACTCAATTAAAAACTATCTTAAAAAATAAAATAATATCAAATGCCCTAAACAAATAAACATTAAATCATCTTTATGTACAGAATGTTTTTCTTTTCAGAAACATTGTCTTTTAATTCCTATCATGGCTCCATGAGATGATGTTAGAAAAAAATGATTTTATATACTGGTGGGGGTTTAATATTGCTTAGACATACTCTCATAATTGCAAAAACATTATAATTACTTGCCCATACCTAGGTCTTGAATGATTTGATGGGTAAAAATCAATTAATAATGGATAATCTTGGTCAAAATAGAAGGAAAGAGAAACAAATAGTAACATGTCTTTTATTAACAGAAATTAACATTTGTTGATTATAATCCTAATCTTTTACATATAACACCTTATACAGATGTTGAAAAAATTACTTTTATGTTGATCAATTATAATCAATGTGAAATCCTTCAATTTGTTCAAGTCTTGTGTATATTTCACTCACTCAGTTTTTAATAAAAAACGATCAAACTGTCTTCATCTTCCTTTCTTTTTTCTTTCAAAGTTTTATAATTCCAACCCATTAAAACCATTTCAATTCATCCTCTGGTCAAAACATATTAATTAAAATATCATATTTCTAAACAAAAAAATATATCAAATTTTCCTTTCTTCCAAATCATAATTTCACATGTTATATACATGCTTTGTTTATCAGTTCTTTCCTTTTGATATATATAATTATATGATTTTGATTTTTTTCTTTCTTTCTTTTGTTTCACGTTTCTTCACATGGTATCAAGAACTTCTTTCTTTTCATGACTTTATGCGTTAAACATTAAAAAGAATTCTTCAACATCTTATGTTTTTTTTTATATATTTACTACTTCTATCAACTACAAACATGAGGATGATAATTTTTTAATTTGAAAACAACAAGTGCTTAAATCTTCTCATTTATTTGATAAATTTAAATTTCTCGAAAATTCAATACATCTGATAATACTTTTCACCATGCTTACATAATTGAGTATTTACTGTTTTAGCAATAACATCAATTAATCATGACCTTATTGGTAGTTTTTATGTCTATTTTTATCCTCAACAAGATGATTTGTATAGATTCTTTTGTACAGAAAAAACTTAGAGCTCACAAATTAAGGTTAAGAAGTTCAAACTCCAACTTCATCAATCAAAAAGGATAGCACCATCATTGCATATCTTCTTGACATCAAAAAATTGTGAAGAAATTTGTGTTAATCTACCTAGATTTTCCTCTCATACCTAATGATCATATAGATGCCATTCGATGAGCTATTAGAGGATTATGATAGTTTTATTACCTTGTTACTGTTGTTGATTGATGGCACATGTATGATTCTAAAAATAAAAACACAACAAGTGCTAATACGTCTCTTGTTTCTTCTTCAGTTTTTGATGAAACTGAACCATCTATTCTTGAAAGTCCTTCAAGTGTGCATGACCACTCTAGTGTCCATAACTAGTGTTTCACATCACATTACACATCATATTACACACTTCTCTACCAAATCAAACTATAATGGATCACACATAATGAAGATAGGTAATAATAGTAGAGGTTGTTCATTAAACATATTGCTTCTGCTACATATTCTTTACCTTATTCTTCCACACAAATTTATGTTCATAAACTTCTACATATCCTTGCAATTACAAAAAAAAATGGTAGTGTCTCTCAATTTTCTAAAGACAAAAAATCCCTCTCTCAATTTGTTAAAAACAACAATATCTTTTCTGTGTTAAACATTATAAACCGAAGTGACTCTTCTTCAAAGCAAATTTAAAGATAGATGGATTGTAAAGCTACAAAATACTTAAATTTATTTATTGAAATTTTGAGCTATGAGTCTTTTTTTTTTTTACCAAATTCGTTTCAAACTTATAATCATTTAAGCAAAAAAGATAATGATATCAGAATTGTATATTAATAAAACGTGGCGAAATGACTAATTGTAATAATTAAAAAATAGAAAGACTAAACTTGAGAAAAAGAAAGTGTTGAATAGGAATAGAGAGATAGGGTTGAATCCAGTTGTTAATCCTAATCCTGTGTTTGTCTTTTACACAGGTGTGAAGCTGTGGTGAATTGATATAAAGGGTGCAAGATTTTTATGTGACTAGATCATCAAACAGTCATAACATGATCTCAAAAGTTAAGGGATCAGTTTCAGAAAGTGGGAATGGCATCAAATAAATTTCAATTCCAAAACCATAAATACTTTCATTCACTCATCTCATTCATTGATAAGACCCACAAACAATCATACATATATATAACTAATTATTCCTTAATCTCAAATTCTTAGTATTATACAATACTTAAATAATTAATCCCTTTTAATAGAAGATTTTATTCAGAAGAGGAAAATTTAAAAACATTTATTTTTCTAAAACAGAATAATTACAGAGGTCAACGTAACTAAGGAAGAGGTTGTGGTTGGGTCATGAATTGGATTCCCGGAGGAAGCGATGGAAATTGTCCACGGCGGCGGTGGGGACAGCCACCATGACCTTCACACTGTGCCGTTCACCGGTCACCGGAAGAAACAAACAGTACCTATCGCAGCAAATGGGTCCCACATGCAGAGGCTTTCCCATTCCGAGTTCAACCCTCTCCAAACCCAACCTCGACCACTGCGACAGAATCAACACCCCCACCGAGTCAGGACTCGCCCTTGACTCGGACACCAACTCAACGACCCTCCGCACGTGCTCGCTGTCCACCCTCTCCTTCGCACGCTTCACCACACCGCGCACGTAAGCCACCCCTCTCTCCCCCAACTCCCACGCGCTGCTCTGCGCGCACCCCAACACAAACGCGTTCCCGTAATACCCCTCCGGCAAACCCGGCTTCACGCGCTTCCGCACGTTCACGCTGAACAAAAGCTTCAGCGTCTGGTTCTTCGGAAACCCCAACGCCCGAGCCCAGCTCCTCCACACGTGCGCCGCCACCACCTCGAAGGACGTGCACGACGCTCCTCCGCACGCGCGCTTCAGCGCCTCGATCCGTCTCTCGTCCAACACAATGCAAGTAGGTTTCAACCTGCTCGTCACACGGTTCATAAACCCGCACAAATCAGGAACTCCACCAAACTCACCATGCATGGCTGGATTCGCCTCGCTTCTGTTATCCGGATTCAGAAGATGTCGATCCCAAACCGGTTTCGGATCCACACTCGCACTCGCACCCAGACTCTGACATTTCTCCGAGGCCAAATCGGAGAAATAGTTAAGAAACTCAGCGCTGCCGATGCCGTCGCAGATGCAGTGGTTGATTCCGACGCCGACGGCGGCGGCCCCGTCGGCGAGCCAAGTCAGCTGGACGACGAGAATCGGCGAGCCTTTGAGGACGTCAGTGACGTAGAGCGACAAGAGCTTTCTCCATTGGGCCACTGTTTTGGGGGCCTTTTGGAAATCAGTGACGCTGAAACGTTCGGAAGAGGCTTCGATGAAGACAGCACCCTGGGCCCGACACACCACCTCGAGGCCCAGCCCTTCGGCCTGGGCCCGAACTCTTCCAGCAAATGGATAATAAGGAACAAGCGCTTTAGCTAATGCGGTTTTTAAACGAGCGGCGGTTGAAGAGCGGTCCAGGCCCGGGCCGGGCCTGTAAACAAAGAGATACTCGATTGTGAAGCGCAGGAAGAGTTGGGAGTCAAGTGCTGAGAGTGCGAGAACAGTGTTGGGTGTGGGCTCTGACGGCGTGACAACATGAGCTTCTTTGACACGCACCATTTTTAGCAACTGGGTAGTTTTAAGTTTTAAGGTTTTGTTTGGTTTGGTTTGCGTTGTTGGTGGCTGTGGGAGAGGGTGGTATTTATTTGTTGAGTGTAGCATGGTGAGTGTGAAAGATTTGTGAGAAGATTCTGGGGGCATCGCTTTATGGAAGAAAAATGAATATGAAAAACAAAAATAGTAAAACAGCTGTGCTGGCTTTGCTTTCTGTCTGTTGGGTGAGGTGATGACCAGTCATTTCCGTTTCCACCATCTCATCCAAATCAATCCCCAAATTCCTCCATAAATCTTTTCTCTTGTTTTTTTCTTTATGCTTTCCCTCTCTCACTCTCACTTCTTGCTTCATTTCAGATACCTGTCTCTCCAATTCATGTCCCTATGCCTACTACCCTTCTCGTCAAACACACTCCTTTTTCGTTAAATTACAAAACTTTAAATGTCTTTGTCTTCCACCGATCCACATCATTAAACAAAACCATAACTATCCTGTTAATTACTACATTCTTATTATATTATACCCACACCAACCCCATAAATCAACTCAACCATATACGTTAAATTTTTCAAACCGATTGTTTCTGTTGTTGACAGTTATATGCGACTACTGTTAGTACGACACTGTCTTTTCGTAAAGATACATGTTATTTTTGTGGACAAAAAGTATCTGTGTATATCGCCAGTGTATTGCGTCGCCATCGAATAAACTGTCACTACCAACGCAACGGAAGCGTATATATATTTTCTCCAAAGTAGCTCTTTTTTTTTTCAAATTTTCAAATAGGAATTCACGTTTAATCACTGACGTAGCTGCCAAAGTCCTTCGTAATCTATACTGTAGTCTTTATGTGACACTAACTGCCGTTCATGGATGATTATCTATATGTTTCAACACAAACAGAAAATTATCAATTTGGATAAATGATGACCAGAAGTTGAAATCAGTGGATTTCCTTTCTTGGCTAGAAAATAGAACTCACCATTATTGTCTTCACTGCTATCCTATTATCCTATTTATTATTGTTCACGAACATGGAAAAGAACTATTTTCTTACTTCTCGTTACTTCTTCATCGGTCGATAGAAATTTTTTTTTCTGTAGAAATGTTCTCATGCTTCTCCACGAGGAGTGAACTTCTCAATCTCTGCAAAAGACAAGACATTTCGACGTTCAAGTGAATTCAGTGTTCAATACTTGATGTTATTAATATTAGATGATGACCTACTTATTATGAAATTTGTGTTTATTCATATGATTATCGTGAGTCATTTATTATTAGACTAAATTAAAGTTTTACATCATAATTAAAAATATATGTAATGTTTAATCAATCACTAATTAATCTCGTTAATATTTTATTATTTGGATTAACCATTTTAGTTGTATTGATCGATCTTGACCGGGTTAATCCTCCAAATGTCGTATTACAATTACCATTCCTTCATGATTCTTTAAGATAAATTTTCCTGTGATGACTTTGGTTGGGACGAATAAACACTATAATACATTGTGATAATTCAATTTCATGCTCCACACCGTCCTTTTACTAATTTTTTTTTCTCCACAATGATGATGAAGTTCTTTGTGCTAATATATCCAAGGATATATTAGTTAGTATCTTTCAAATAATCTGCCACGAAGACAGTGAAAATCAGAGAACCACACTTATTTGAATTATATATTTTCTTGAAGTTCATCAAACATTTACCATGACAAAACCTACAATTATGGAGTTGTTCTTAATGCATCATGATCTTCTTTTACAGTGATATAAGACTTAGCATATACTAATGTGTTTTGTAATTGATTCATTTTCATATGATTGGGTTGGATACAATTTTATATTGTAGTGCTAAATATAGTACAAAGCTTTTTCTTATTTGTAAGTTCATTTGGTAAAGCAAGAAGATTTGTCAACCGCGGATAACTACCTTTTCTACCGACTTTTGAATTATTTAATGTTTCGTGTTCTTTCGGCTGCAGATTGAAGCTAATGAGAACTACGTTGATTCGGGATTCTCATCTTTCTGCATCCTGTGTTCTTCGTTTTGTTGGCAAGTCAATACACAAAAAGTAACACTCTCTAAGTGTGTATTATGTTATTTTTCAATAGCCATTAATTCATCAATAAATTTTTACATTTTTGCATTATATTGTTTCTTATATTAAATTTTGTCAGTAAATGGGTGAAATAGAATATCCACGGTCTATTTACTAAATGAGCAGTCTAACACATTTTCCTTTTAAACTAGATATAAACCTAAGGTGAGGTCATGGCGCAATTATTATTCAGAAAATATATTGGAAATGATGACAAATAAAAATATAGAAATTCATATGAAAGTGGAAATGGTGATAAAGGAATTATTGCAATACCAGACCATAGTGAATTTGAGAGTATATAGGAATTAATAGCCATGAGGACATGTTGAGTTTAGTATCATTTAACTGATGCACAGTAAGAAGCTATAACATGGTGAAATAGAGTATGTACACAAGGCTGATATAAAACTCTGAGGAACTGAAATATAAAGTTAGGAGTGGAGATTGAAGAGATGAACAATATATAAGTAAAAGACCTCCTATATCCATAATTGGAGGTTGAGTCATGGATTCTCACCACTGGTATATATAATAAAAAATACATGGTAAACATGAAACTAGACTCTCAATGCAAAATTTCCTTGCTATTATTTGAGCTTAGTACTTTCTCTAATGGGATTTGCATGAAATATTGCATTGCCTTGTTCTTTTGGTTTTGATTTTTGGGTGCGGAATGTAGAGGGAATTTGTGGCTTAGATGGGTGATAAAAAAAAAACCGTGAGTTAAAGGTGCAGTGGAGAATGAAGATTAGGTTTGGTCAACTCTTAATAAGTTTAAGCTAATCACAAAATTAGTGCTAGTAAAAAGTGAGTAAAGAAGACAAGATATGCATAAATTTAAACAACAATTCTTTAATCAACTTTAAGTTATAGAATTAGCATTTGTATTTATAGTGCGAAGGAGATTGTAAGCTTTAATTCTAAACATTTTTACTCATAGAAAAATAAGTTACTCTTTTAATTGGAGCAAATCCTCTTAAATTAGAGGTTGACAAGTGTTCTCCTCTAATTAGAGATAATCATCTATATTCCCATGAAGACAAGTGTCATTTTGACACTGGTGGGAATCATCTTCATTGAGAGGATGACATGTGGACCTTCGTGTCTTCCTTATCAGTCAATGTTTTCTATTTGCACTCTAGTAATTCATTTGTGCACCCTAGATGGTTTAGAATTGTATTAGATCTAAGAAGACCCAATTGTAACTTTAGCTACATTTTTTTTCTATTTACATCCTATTATAATTGGCTCAACATGACTCAAGAAAATGACTCAAATACAAATACAAAATAAAACTTATACTACTCTATACAATTTTTAGAAATTAAAAAAAAAAAAAATTCCATTTAAAAAGAGCCTTCTAAATTCTTTCTTCTTCCTTTATTCTTCTAGTCATCACCCTAGTTAAAGACTAAATATGATTCCTTCCAGATGATTAGTTTATTCCAAATAAATTTTTTTAAAACATATTAACTCTATATAATATTTATTTGTGATTTAGATAACAAAATTAACAAATTAAAAGCTATAAAATAAACCTTTCAGCTGTAACATCATTAAACATTTGGCACACACTTATCTTGTTATCACAAGCTATGGCATGGAAGATGTGAATTGCAAAATGCAAGGGTATTGAACATGGGAATCGATTGGACTAATGATGGAAAGTGGAAACATGTGCAGCGATTTGAGGTGCTGCAGATCTGGAGGAAAGGCATGATTTGAGGCTATTGATGTTGTCTTACATGTTAATATTCGTTCTTTAAAACATTACTTGCAAGTGTCACCGACAAACCACCAAATCAAAAGATTTCTCGGACTAAGAAAGAGTGGTCATTGGACACAAATCAATTCACTAATTGATATGAATATGGATGTTCATTCTAAGATGGCTAGGTGAAATTATTGCTTCACACAGTAAGATTCCCTTCGTGTCACCACACACTTTCTTCTCAAAGTAGTTAGACATTTTGTTTTCTTAATTTGTGGTCTCCTTATACAAGAGAAAGAGTTCATCTTCATTACTATTAGTATATCTTTTACGATAATTGCTTTGAAATTAAAACCCAATATTTCATGCAAACTATTCAAATCATATTGCTACTAAGTTAAATTGTTTATTGAATAAAAAAAAATTTGTAAACAAATTACGAATAGGATCCGTACGACTGAGACTATGTCTCGAAACCTGATTATATCGACATAATAAAGACAATTACATTTAAGCAGGATTAGTGAGGCTACTCAGCAATTAAAAGTTAGGTAATGCACTTCTAAACATGACTCAGTTCCTTAATTTGATACAATAAAAAAAGGTTCATCACAATCTCATAAATAAACACAAAATTCAAGAATCGTAGCTCGATTCGTTCTATTGATTTCAACCTCGTTCGATAATAACAAATATTTTTACTAAGAAACTTTTAGCTGTTTTGGACTTTGCTGTAAGATGCTGATAGCCTTAAATTTCAAGCGAGGGTTGTAAACTTCTTTAATTGCATAGTACTTTTTCTCTTTTTCTGCTTTCTGGTGAGGGTAACTTTAGCCAATTTTCACGAGCTTCAATTTGGTTATGTAATTGGTGGACATTTACTTGCCAATAGTAATAAACGACCATTTTTGTTTTGTACCTCAAAATTTACCAGAAAAAATAGTTAATGTTTACCAAAACGAACCAACAAGATTTTAAAAGGGAAAGTAGCTAATCAAGTTAATATTTGACTTAAACAGCTTTTTGTTTGGCACACTTTTTCAAGGATTTACTTTATTTGTCCGTTAAATTCCGTTTTTCTTTTTCAGATTTCAGCACAAATCTTTCCATTTTAAAGTTTTCTAGAGAAACTGATATTTTGAAACCTAAAGTTACCATTTTATTTGTGCTACTAATACAAGTGAGTGAACAAATTCTCTCAAAGGTGAAAGTGGAATCTAAAGTGAAAAAGAGAAGAGATTTTGGTTTATGAAAAATAGAACATGTTGAATTCTGACTCCTGAAAATGAATATGAATCAGAATCCAACACCCCAATAGTAGTCTATCATAACTTGAATATGATCTTCACTATCCTTTCATGAGCACCAATATTCTTAAGCCAATAATAGTAATTTCCCAATTGGAGAAGGGAATATTCTCCATTGAAAGAACAGGAATTTTTAGGAATGAGTCTCATTGATGGTGTTTGATTTTAAGAATCAACTCCACAGTAACAACTTCCCTACTAAGTATCATCTAAGGACTTTTTTACTCTGATCACACAAAATCCTTATATCGGGCTCGTCTTTTCTTCTTTCTTTTGGGCTTCTTATTGGCCCGATTTATTGTTGATAGTTTAAGCAAGACAATTTCTTCCTGCACCGTATCAATTTTAACCTGCACCCTATTATTTTTTCAAATTTTTAAAATTACCTTTATTTTTGGATTTGAAAATCTGGAATAGTAAATATAATTCAACAATAACAAAATACGTTCTGGATAAAAAAATCCAGAAAAACAAAATTAAAAATGCATTCTAGATAAAAAATTCTGGAATTTAAATGTGTTTTGGAAATCAAAATCCAAAATATTTCTGGATAAAATATTTTGGAAGTAATTTTTATTTACACCCTCCTTTTATGTAAGGTTATTTTCATCATTTAATAAGGGCATTTTTGTTATTTTAAATAGTAAATTTGGTGCATGTTGGAATTGATACGGTGCAGGGAGAGAAATTGCCTTTAAGCAAGAGCCCGTGTCAAAGGATCTTAAACTTGGACCTTATTTTCATGGAACTGGATCGCACAATCAAAAGGTGGCAAATTCTTCCTACACTCAATTTTTTTAACCTTCACCCTACATAGTTTTCAATTTCCAAAAATGCCTTCTATTTCGAAAATAAAAAGTCAGAATTAGAAATAATACATTCTGAAAAAAAGTAGACCTGAAAGAGATTATTGTGTTTCAGAAATAAAAATCTAGAAAAAAAAATCAAAATCTCATTTTAAATAAAAAAAAATCCGCAATACAAAAAATTTGTTCCAGAGAAAAAAAAAACAAAAACATATTTCAGAAAAGAGGATCCAAAAATGTCTTTTTATATATACTGCAATTGGATATATGGTGCAGAAAGCAATTGCCTCCGAATTTGTTGAATTTAAAAATATATTTTGAATTGGACGTTCCAAAATATATGTCTAAATTTATAAATGCATTCTACACTAAATTGCATAATTAATACACTTTTAATACAAAAATATCTTTTAGATATAAGGATTATACAATTTAAAAATATATTTGTATTACTGTGAATTACATATTATATGCTTTGAAATATAGTTTCATATTACGGCAATTCAGAATCTTGAATTATATAATATAAAAAGCATTTACAGATTAAGTATTTCAAAATTGTATTCTTTAATTTCCGATTTTATAATTTAGAATTGATTTTCATATTACACAATTCAAAAAGTTTTCTACCTACAAACTACAGATAATTTTAAAAAAAAATCACACTTATGATGGAGGACCAGAAAGAAAAAGTAAGGATGTGTTGAAAGAAATTACCCAATTCGAGAGAGCTTTAGGAACTACCATGGCTTTCTTTGGATCAGTGTCTTAAAGCCCATTTGGTTAATCCCAGGCCCAAAATTTTATTAAAACGTTTAATTTCCAAAGCATCCGAGTTTTTTTTTGTATGACATTTATTAAACTGGAATGAGTTATTATGAACGATACATTTTTAATGTAATTCTATGCTTAACATTCAAATTCAAAAAATATTAGTTCTCGTATCAATTGATTATGCACTTAATAGTACAAGTTTTCAAACTAAATATAAATGTTTAAAAATTACATTAAGTAGACTTGTATGACGTCATATAATTTTCATTAAGACCTTGTATAAGTGAGAAAGATCGGAGTCTTGACTTTGTAGATTTTATTGATCTTTATTTTGAATAGGTTTTGATAGTCAAAAGGTGGTTTTGGTAGTCAAAAGGTGTAAGGTATCTCTAAAATATTTTTTGACCTTTAAGTTAATGTATTTTTAGGTCATAAGTATTATTAAATATGTACATTTATTTGATATTGGTCTATCTGTAGATATGTTGACACATATATCATGGTTAATCTTACATTAATCTGACTGAAGTATTATTTTTTTTAAAGGTCAAATAATAATTACTTTAGGTATGAAGGTGAACAAAATTATAATTAGTATACTACTCGATTGTATGTCTAAAATATTCTTAACCATATTTGAGACATCTCGATAAAATATTAAAGATAATTTTATTTAAACTTATAAGGAATAAACTCTTTTTTATATTGATGAATATTTATTTAGCCTATGGAGATTATTAGTTGAGAAGTGTTTTATTTTTTGCAAATAGATTTATTACACATGAGTATTTCTATAATAAAGTTTAAGCCCTTGTATCACTGATCAAAAGTTAAATATGGTATATAATTCTTTATTATGTAGATATCTTTATTATTATAAGTATTTATTTGAGTTTAAAGGAAAATTTATTAAAATAATAAGAAGAAGAAATTGTAATTAAAAGGAAGAATTTCTATTTTATCAATACTATAGATATTTTAACACTTTATTATTTAACTCATGATATTTAAGTAATAATAATAAGAAAAGAAAAAGGGTTGGCTGTCCTCATCACTGTTCACTCTTTCCTTTCGGCATTTCCCCAACTGTTTGTTTTAGTGGAAAAAATAAAATAAAACCAAAAAATTAGAAGAATTAAAGCAATGTGTCTATTTATACTGTGGAGTTGGATGCTGAATTATCTTCTTCATCACCCTTTTCAATCTTCCACCATATGTTTGAAGTGACATTTACTCATTTGTTCCCCCCTTTTATAATCACTATTCTCAAAACAAATCAACTTTTACAACTTATTTTCATTCTCTTCTTTTCTCTCACGGTCCCAGAGAAACAAAAAAAAAGGACATAAAATGATGTAGTTTTGTCTAATTAACAGATGAAATAGAAAAAAATTGTAAAACAAAATACCAAGTTTTGTTTGCGTGTCTGGTAAAATTAAAACTCCAGGGATATGGCATTTCATCTCAGTAAAAAACAAGTATATTTCATTATAAATTTAAAAATGTTGTAGTGTCACTTTTTTCATATTATTCATATGATTCTTGAATCACACGTGTCAACATTTGCAACCAACGGTGGTTTGCATTATGCTAAAGATAGAGGGTCATTTTATGTTTATTATTCTTAAAATAGTATCAGGTCCTCTTCACCTAGTGCTCAATACTTTACTCATTAATCTTTCCATTCTTTACATTTCAAGCAAATATTTTGGTGAAAGGTTACCGACAAAAGATAAAATGTCAATTTTTGGTGCATCATCATTGTATTCCATATTAAAAGAATGTTATAGTTTTCACTTTTCGACATAAACCTTTGAGTCTATAAACATTTAATCTTGTTTTAAAGTCTGGTCTGCAAAAAACTAAAATTGTCTGCACTTACCCATCATTCTAAACACAGTTCTTCCAAAGCCTAATAGATAGATGGAAAGTTTTAAGGTGAATCTTTCTATATATATTTAATGTTGGTAACATCACTTTTTAATCACATTTCATATAAACTAAATTCTCGGCATTTTTTTCCCTCACTTGTTTTGGAGGGGGATAAGGTTATACCACTTCATCTGTGTATACCAGAAAAGTTGATGCTAAGCAACTTTTATAGCATAAATAATTGATTGTTATTGAATAAGACAACCTAAACAACTTTTTCATTATAAGGGGTGATTTGAAACGTTTATCTTTAACACCAAAAATAGAAAAAAGGCTTAACAAACTAAAGTAGTAATGAGTTGAATTGACACTTAAAAAAGAAGAAGAAGAAGTTCAACAGAGTTAAGGAAACAAAAAAAATCAACATCAGGGAACAGATAACAGCCAGACCAACACCCTTATTTGTTCTTCTTTGACATCTTAGGTGCTTTACCAGGCTCGTAGATGTTTTTTTATGTGGTTAAATTTGGCAAAACACTGATTTTGTTTCCACATGTTTCACCTTAGATTTTGAATTGATGAACTAGAAAATGGAAAGAAATCACAACTGAAAAAACTAAACATGTTATGGTAGAGGGCACAAAACAATACACAGAAGCAATTGATTAAATGATTTTTGGCTCCACCCATGCTATACTGCCAAACTACTACATTTCAAAGTACTCATTTTGATCCCATCAACCTCCTCTTTGGTTTACCTCTCACTGCAAAAGCATGATTTTAAAAATTTATGGAATAGATTATTTCTTTCTTTCCTCCAATCAATCAAAATATTCCATCTTTATTCATGAACTATCATGTCTGACTTGAAAACTACCAACACATCGCACCCATTGTCTGAATGAATCAATTATTTGGACCTACTTTTGCTCTCCCAGTTTGAATGAATGAATATAAATAAGAAATTGAATATGAATTCTGGCTAGAAAAACCAAAATTGCAAATGAATTTTTTGTAAAAAGGCAAATGGAAAATGAAATGAGAAGACAGCAGTGGCCCATGCAGGTCCCAAACCTGCTACTCCCTTCTTGTTACTGCCACGGTGATCAATCCAGCTGAGCTAATAGGCGATGACACGTAATTGCTCACAAAATAGACCTCTGGGAAAGAGATATTAATGCTCTATATATACACTTTTTTCTAAATAAAATCATGTTAATTTTAAATATTATTAAAATTTTACCATAGTGGAAATAGAAATAGGCACATGAAGGACCACATATTTATGAGAGCAAAGGATAGAGGATAGACTATAGAGTAACAGAGGAAAAGAAGTGAGAAGCATGAAGGGTTATGAGCCCCGTTCAAGCTCTTCATGTGCAGCTTGCAAGTTATTGAAGAGAAGATGCGTACCCAATTGTATTTTTGCACCTTACTTCAGGTCTGATGAGTGTAAGAAGTTTGCCAAGGTGCACAAGGTATTTGGAGCCAGCAATGTGAGCAAGATCTTGATCGAAGTCTCAGAAGAGCAGAGGGAGGACACGGTCAATTCTCTGGCATATGAGGCTGAGGCAAGGCTGAGAGACCCTGTTTATGGATGCATTGGTGCCATAGCTCTCTTGCAGAGGAAGATGGTGGAGCTTCAACATGATCTCGCCATTGCTAAGGACCGTCTAGCACGTTGTCACGCTGCTGCCACTGTTCTCCCTTCTCCTGATATCTTGCATGCCCATGTTAGCCTCCCTCCATTCCCTGACTTTTGCACTTCCTCCAATGATTTCAATGATATCTTCTGCCACAGTTCATCATCTCAATTATTGAGCCGCCATGAAACGGTGGACGATTTCAATCAAATCCCATATATATTTTAGTGTTATGTATGCATGTTATGGTCCCCTTTTGAATGTAATTGTTGTTATCAGTCTTTCTAATCAATCATGAGCAGCTACGATCTGTTGTATGTGCTAATGAATAAGAACTCCAGGAGAATGAATAGGGCTGAATTGAAAACTCTCAACCAAAAAAATGTATTATTGCTTTGTGTTGTTGATTGCTGAATTTCACGGTTCCTACGCTGCTATGGCAGCTAGGAACTGCTGGAAAATGATGGGTATCTTGGCCTTTTTAGGTTCACTTTTGTAACAGCATATCAGTAATAGGATTTTCGTTGTTCCTGCTTTCTAACTTTGCAAAGTGACCATAAATTTTAGCTCCCAAATTCCTGTTCTCATCAATCTATTTTCTACCAATTCCGATTATTTCAGACAACTTTTGTTTGGTTTGGTTATAGTAAGACACGATTTTCCAGGCTTTGAGAGGCATATGAGTAAAATAAATTAAAAAAATTGTTGAAAGTGTGAACTCAGATCACCACCTTCTAGTCTTTTGATGGATTGGTGATAGAGACCAGAGCAGCCAGAGCATTGATTGCCATTACCTACAGTAACGAGACACCATTCAGCACAAAGAAAGCAACACTACCAATTGATTCTTGCTTATCTTTGAAAAACTGCTGCCCAATACAGTGGGTCCAATTGTACTGTTTCAATGCAGCATGGAGCTCCCATTATGATTTTCCCCCAACCTCATCAACCCCACAAGTGGCCCTCCAGTTTATCATAATGGGAATCCAAAGAGTAACTCCAAGACCCAAAATTTTCAGTTTCTTTGAGGCATGTACATTTCTGATAGTAACAGGATATGACTCAAGAAAATGCCTACCATTCAAACTACATCAATTATCTATTACACCCAATGAGTTGCGCCACATACTTCCAAACGCACCGCAAACCAACTTTGAATTGGCCTCATTAATTCATATCACATCATTCAGGCCCAATGCATCTCATGGTTGGTTAACAATTTCCAAATAAATATATATAAGATCATTCTCGAACACATACATGAACACATATCATGCCACTCATCTCAAGTCTTGTGACTTACAAAGACCATAACATAACATGTGCCCTTGTTGTTTTTCATGTGATTTCTCAAAAACTTGTTTCGTGTTAGTGTCACTAATGATGTGAATGACCATTCATTTACTAGGTTTAACACACTATTTAGTAGGTCTCACTCTCACAACATGACATGACATAAAATTCACCCAATTATAAAAATGTCATTTATGGAAGAACAGTAGACAAATATGTGGATATATTGTACAGTAACCATGGTTTTGAAACAAATCTATCTGGGAGGAAATTCATTTCAGTGTCAGATCCGAGTATATGGCCTTCTCAAAGACTAAAGATGCCTCAAACCACATGGTGCTTCTGCCACTGCTAAAGTAGCTCACCCATCAGGTCTCAGATTGTGCCTTTTACCCTATTTCAAGAAAAGAAAAGCACAAATCTATGAGAAAGAAGTTGAACAGGGAATTAATTTTAGATTTGAATCATGATCTAGACACACACACATAACATATCTCTCTCTGTATAAACTGGTGGTTGAAGTAAAAGCTTGGCATATAACAGTTTGTTGGTACATGATTATAAATGGTGAAGGACAAGGTACATGAGTCAATTGGCAATCTGATGCATGATTAAGTTGAGGTCTGATATGACATAGTATGATAATAAGGTCCAGTCCACCACAGTGGGGAACACAGTAAAAAAATGATAAAAGAGAACGTTCAATGAAAAAGATGAAAACTCTGAAACAGTGATTTCTCCTTGAAACGAAGGAGACCAAATCCCAAAAAGAAAAAGAATAAAGGCAGAAAATCATGCAGGACCCTGATATCATGGATACCACCATTATATACTCAGCAAAAAACACATCTAATGTACTGCGCCGTTATATTGTACATGCCTCTGTAGTAAAAAATAGTGTTGACAAGACCTTCCACCACAGTAAATATAGTGTTGCCTCAACATACACTCACATTCCAGAACTCATCAATGGGTCGGGTTGGGTTGTCTCATTCGGATCCAACCCCACCAATTTAGTACAATTACAATCTAATATTTTAATTTTTATATATGACTTCACTTATCGAATTATTCATATACACTTACTTCTAATTATATGTTTATGTTGAATAATTTTTTTAATTCTATTTTAGTTTTGAATAAATGAAATACACTTAAAAAAAATTAGAAACAAATTTTTGACACAAAAAATATTTAGTTATTATATTGACTAAATTAGATACCATTTTAAAAAACTAAAAAAAATTTGGTTTCTAAATTAGTTTATATTATTAATAAATAGTTTATAAATTTGTATCTAATTAACTACCAATATTTTAACTACCAATTATTTATATTCTAAATTTGGTAGCAGAAACTTTGGTAACTAATTAGATATCAATTTAAAAACTATTTATCATTAATAAAAACTAATTTAGAAATTGATATTTTTTTAAGTCTCTAAAATGATTTCTAATTTAGTTAATACAGTAACTAATTATTTTTATTTTTAAAATTAGTTTCTATTTAATGATTTTTTTTAGTTAAATATACTGATTTTTTAACCAAAAATAATTAGGTGTAACTCTAATAATTGTTTTATAATAAACTATAATTTTATATAGTTTATTATTAAATTGTAATACAAGATATTACACTAAAACAATATATATATATATATATATAAGTTTATAAATATTAAATTTCACTTTCAGGTTGGGTCGAATGGTCCACTCACTGTACGCATGAGCTGGGCTTGGGCTCTGTGGTAGCTGAAATGGGCTAATGTTCCAATATACGTTCAGATTTTACTTCCTGCACCCAACACTTTTTGAAGCTAGCCCTTTATAATTGGGTGAAATGATCGAATTGGCATCTATCATCTTCTAGACTATTTCTTCCTGCACCTCCATACCTTCTTCTCTCCCCTCCATATATTTTCGAATTTTCAAAAATGTCCCTCTATAATATTCTGGATTACGTAATCTGGAAGTCATTTTTCAAATTTATAATTAGTTTCTGGATTATGTAATCCGAAAACCTTTTTTCAGATGCATGATTACTTTCAGCATTACATAATCCGGAAGTCTTATTTAGCTTCCAGATTATGTAATCCGAAAGTCTTTTTTCAAATGTGTTATGGATTATATAATCCAGAAACTAGTCTATGGGGTGACACAAGAATGATAAAAATGTATTTTCATGTTGTGCATGGAGGTGACAGAAGAAGATATGGAGGTGCAAGAAGAAACAGTCCATCTTCTATCTCCCCACACCCCACCACTGATGCAGAAGAAGAAGAAAATGAGACAGTATAGTTAAAAGAAAAAGAGTAAAACGATCGTTTGAGAAAGCTCTTTCTGAAATATATTTAATGTCTTCTACAAAATTTATTCTGAAAAATATATTCTAGAAAGTGTTATATATATTTCATAAAATTCTTTCTAAAAATATTATCTCGAAAAAATTGTTCTAGAATATATTTCACGATTTACAAAACAGATAATCTAAAATCACTTTAAATAAATAAATTATTCAATTTGAAAATGATAGTGTAGAGGCTCAAAAATGGGATGCAGAAAGTAAAAGCTCACACATTTTCTTCACGTGAGTGATTGTCATTTTTTTTAACACGACAGAGATTATATGCACACACAATCGTTGATAACTTTTATACACACAATCTGTTTGAAAAATTTTATTTTAGAATCTTTAAAGAAAATGTTACAATTAATTGAGTTAGTCATTTAAAAATAGAAAATTGAAATATCATTTTTAAAATAATTTTAAATTAAACTTTTTCAAACATACTTATTATAAATTTCAAAAGTAAATAAAATTATATAGTTCTTTTTAATATAACTAGAATTAGATATACATACGTGTTGAACTAAAAAACTATATTAGAATTAATTAGGAGTTATCTTAAATAGTAGTAAAGCTAATTTAGTTTTAGCAACCACACAAATTTTCGGTGGAATTTTTCGTACAAATATTTTGTGAAATAGTAGTCAAACACGTGTACCATTATCTTTTTCTGTAAACCAGAATATTAAGTTAGAGTTCACATGTCTCACAATAAAAGTTATTATAAAACTATGATATTAATTGTTTATCTTTAACTCATTTTATTATGATATTTCCCTTGAATTGTTTCAATAACAACATTTTGTTGAAAATATTCACCTCCCAGTATGATTTATCAAAGGAAGAGGTATAAATTTAAAGAATTTAATCACATTTTATGTTTATCTGTTATGTGTAAAATTCAATGGTGTTTATTGTTAGGGGAAAAAAAATATTTTTAGGATCTAAATTTGAATGTGTTTGGTTTTATTTTGTTAGTAAAAAATATCTAGAAAGAACAGGGGTTTGGGTAATCGATGGAATACTTGTCTTAATTTCTGTAGGACAATCAGTTTTAGGGTTACTCATATTTTTCGTGAGGGAAATGCATGTGCTGATAAGTTGGCCAATTTAGGGTTTATTCATAGAGAATCATTTCATTGGTATAATAGACTTCCATCTAGTCTGTTTTTAGAATTCTTTATGAATAGGTATAGTCTATCTATGTATCGTTTTTGTTAACATGTGGGTTTTGGTCTAGTCCCCCATATTTTTGTATTTTCTTTCTTTTTCCTTTTTTTTAATACTACTTTTTTCATGTGATGGCAGATGATTGTTGTTACTTAAGGTGTCAGTTTAGCTGAGATGTGAAGTTGCATAATGATGTCTAAAATGAAAAATTTTATAAAAAAAATAAAAAATAAAATAATAAAATAGGGGCTTGGGTAATTGGTGATGTTTGTTAGATCACTCTCTAAAGAAAAGAAAAAGGTGAAAGAGAAGTGATATATGAGTCAGGAAGGAGAGAAAGAAGCGTAGAGAAACGGACAGTGCATATTTTGGTGTAATTTATGTTTTTGGTCGGCTTAGTTGTTTTTCGAGTCACAGCCATATGTGCCACCAAAATGCCCACTTCGTTATTTTCCGTGTCCTTGTCAATTTTTTTGGGATAGCTAAGTTGGCCTAAAATTCGTTGAATTTGGGCTTCCAATGGGCCCAGTTCTGTGTTGGAAAGTTTTACTCACAGTCACACCCAACCTTTACATTCTAAAAAAACTACCAAAAAACTAAAAAGAAAGAGTCCTTCAAGCGATTCCTTGTTGACCAGAAAGAAAACAAGGAAAAGACAGTAACACTTGGTTTGTCCATTCGCGCGAAGCTTCGTACCACCAAATATCAGAGTCACACTCTCACTCACCACGCTTTGATATTTGTTTCATTTGTTTCCATCAACGCATTAAACGCCACAAACTGATTCTCATTAATATTACAAGACATAAACACAAGACAATAAATTATCATGGGTGTTTGGATTTAATGTTTTACTGTTTCTGAGGAAGTAAAGAGAATAGAAAGTGTAAGAAATTAATATATTCAAAAATGAAAACACATCAATTTATACAATATTCACTATGATCATAACCCTAAGACCGTTTGTTGCCATTTTTCTTTGTGTAGGAGACTTGTTAATTCCTGCTACTAATATTCCAATAATACTTGTTAATAATTATTCTTTAGTAAGAGAAATTCTTAATGTCTAAGGTCATAATCCCTAAAATATTTATTGATCATTTTCTCTTATGTAAGACACTTATTAATCTCTAAAATCATTGAAAAAAAAAATATAACTATAATTTTTTTAATGAAGTGAACTTTTCAACTAAAGTAAATAAACTTAGACAGATAACTTTTTATTATTTTAATATTTTTTAATTTAAAATTTAAAATAAATTGGAAAAAAGGGACGCTTAATCAATTTATTTTGTTGATGTCTGTAGTTTGTTTGAGTAATAGTTTTTAAGACAATATATTTATAAAACATCATAAATATTTGTACTAAAAATCATTATATTAAACTAGCGGGAACACATGCACTCACGTGCCTGTGTATCCGCATTTTTCATTTTTATTATTTATATATTTATATAATTTTAATAAATATTAAATTATATGAGAAGATATGTAAATTATCTAAATGCACCCTTGATAATAGTTTTATTAAGATTTTATGTTAATTTTTTTATATTTTCATTTTATTGTTTTTGAATATTAAATTTTGATTTAACTTGGGTGTAATCTTGAACTTTGTAAGGTTATCAAGATTAA
>Ga0123342_1001245_pt1 | contig 42785 bp, 24 predicted proteins | sample Turbeawhitnodule_FD_89960 | JGI IMG/M metagenome (GOLD analysis project Ga0123342, IMG submission 89960) | Root nodule microbial communities of legume samples collected from Mexico - Turtle bean Mexico white nodule | ecosystem: Host-associated > Plants > Roots > Nodule | place: Mexico: Nepantla...
CATTTGAATAAAAAGTGCCATAAAGAAAACCTGCACGCCTGCATTGTCTTAACTTTGTTTGTAAAATGAAGTTTTTGGCTTAGAGCACCTTTAACCTACAAACCAGCATCCAGCATTCAACACCAGCTTCCACATCAACATCAAACCAACAATCTCACCTAGTCATCATATCATACGATGACTAGTATTTATATGGAAACATAAATTTAAGTTAAAAATTTTATAACTATGATTAATATTTATATATGAATATATTTATATTAATGTATATGTGGAAGATATTGGTTTTTGATGTTTATTTTTAAGTTAAAAATTTAGAATTAAGATTAGTATGAAAACATAAATTTAAGTTAAAAATTTAGAACAAGATTAATATTTATATGAATATATTTGTATTCATTTATAAGTTAGAACATATTATTTTGGTTCAAACAATTCGATGCTTATGTTTATTTTTAATTTTATAAGTTAATATTTAAGGGTTAATTATATTATCAATATTTTAATGGTTAAGATCAGACATTGTTGTAGTCTTCACTGTCAGGAGTCTAATGATAAACTTTGATCGTCAAACCGAGGAGTGGGGAGGTCAAAATCTTAGAGAGAAGAAAGAGAGGAGGGAGAGAAAAAAGAAAAAATAAGTTTTAGAGAGATGATGGTTAGTTTTCTATTCATAACTTTTTTTATTTAAATAATAAAATATTCATATATCATTTAAAATATAACCCTTATACTCTAAGGTTATTTTCTAAATCCTTACCTAACAAGAGGCTCATCACTTGAAAGAGATTCAAAACAATCTAACAAGACTAAATCTTGAGAAACAAGTTTACAAGTAATCTGTTTGATGACAACTAATTTATTTATGACTTGTTGCATTAATTACATATTTGAAATGAGAGAATCTTAATATGAGGCCGAGATTTTCAGGAGGTGAAAATCTCTCTTTTTTGTAACAAAACATTTGATTCATGAACATAATATTCCAAATATACCAGCAAAAATCTCTCATCCTTAACTAGCCCCTATATCTTTCGCCAAATTCTTAAATTTTTAATCAATCAGAGATCCACTCTTCACCTGATGAACAATAACTTCAACAAGAATATCAAAATCAATAGTATTTCCCACAATTTCAACCACCAATACACTAAAATATGTTATACTTATATGTGATGAAATTAATAAATTGTTTGATTGAATTATTACAAATTTTAAAAGTTCACAAGTTTGAATTAGAGAGTTTTTTTAGGGTTTAGGGTTTACCACATCCACACGACTTCAAAGAGATTTTTTTTTATCATTTACTCGGTTTTTGTTATAAAAATATAAAGTATGTTATATTTATCAATACTAAAATTGATAAATTGTTTAATTGTGTCATTAAAAATTGAATTTCACACATGATAATAAGTAATGTTTCTGTCTGTTCACCAAATTAACCTCTTTCATGGAATTTAAAGGCACTTAAAGGTAAAGTGTCTTCTTTTAATTGGATTTTTTATTCACAAAAGTTATAAACATCACTGCTTATTGAAGGAACTCAAACCTATTGCCATGCAGAAGATCACTTGTTGACAAAAGAGAGGGGGCTATAGGGGCCATGGTCCCCTATTTTATTTTAAATGTATTAAATTATTAAAACAGTTATGACTCCTAAAAGAATTATAAACTAAATTAATGGAAAATGATATAAAAAAAATGAATATGTTAGTTGACACAATTAAAAAAATGTAGATATAATTGGTAACATGACATGATTTGATAGCAAAAGAAATAAGGAGAAATTATAATTGTTAAATGAATGTTCGTGGGTTGAAGTGTTATATAACACGTCATCACAACACATTTTCTTCCCATACTCTTATTTTGTATCAATTAATATAGTCTTCTCAAACCAAATTTCTGGCTCCCTGCTGCTTTCTTATATCTAAGATGGCATAAATGCATCTTACGAAATTAAAATAATAAAATGGCAGAGCAAGAGCAAGAAGAATTTCAAAGATTGAGAGTGATTTTACAATTAGAATGATGAAAAAATTGAAATGATTATTTACTTTTGATTGATGTTGCTAAACACAAGGGTAAAAAGCTTGATCACGCGCTCTCTTGTCTCCCCACTCATTTTGTTTCAAAGTATAAATGATATTGTAGTAACTAGTAATAATTTATTGGTGTTCTTTGGTCAGGCTCCTTATTTTCTAAAGTCTCACAACCACTACTAGTTCAAGTCTAAAGATCTCGTATCCATGCGTGCATCAATCAAAGTTGATGTTTTCCATATATGTAGTTAAATAAAAACACACATTAGAATATGAGTATGCAATGCATCTTGTCAAACATTAATAGTTAGAATTACTAAAAAAATAAAAGCAGGAGTGAGTTAGTTTTTATAGAGGAATCAGCACATTTGAACAGAAAAAGAAGTCGAATCTTTTGTTTGACGAATCCAAATAGCGTAACACATACATATGAAACTAGTAACTTTACAAACATTTCTGGGGTTGTGGATTTGATAGTCATAATACAAAAGAGGGTATATAGAATGGTATCTGCATAAAGGGCGCGTGGGAGCGATTGTAGAAAATGAGAAAGAAACAGTAGTAGTTTTTTTTGTTGATGTAAGGAAGCACGATTTAGGGTGTGATTTATAAAATAAAGAGAGCCTCAAACTCGGTTCCACCTATTATAATCCATCCATCCACTTGTCTTCGCTTTTCTTTGTCATGCTTTGAGATTCACACATAAATATAACACCAACACTCTCTTTCTTCTTCTCTTCTTCTATTCTTCTACTGCACCACTGTGCTGAGGGAATGCAAGCCATAGAGGAAGTGAGTCCCACCATGAGCAGCAACAACTCCTCCTCCTCCTCACTTTCCATGGACCTAGACGATTCCACCGAGACTCGGATCCAACGCCTCATATCCGAGCATCCAGTCATCATCTTCACCCGATCCTCCTGCTGCATGTGTCATGTCATGAAGAAGCTCTTGGCCACCATCGGTGTTCATCCCGCCGTCATCGAATTAGATGACAACGAGATCGTCGCTCTTCCCCTCCCCGACGTCGTCGCTCCGGCAGCCTTCATCGGCGGCACCTGCATCGGTGGCCTTGAATCTCTGGTTGCCCTCCATGTCAGTGGCCACCTCATCCCTAAACTCGTTCAAGTCGGTGCTCTCTGGGTATAATCCACCACACACTTTCAATATTCCTACACTACATACCATTGTCTCATTCCTCTCCTTAGTTAATCTTTATATATGCTATGCAATTGCTAGCTAGTACCTACCCTACCTAGCTAGTATTAGTATTATTATTATCATTATCCCTTCCAAAACGAACAAAAAAACATGGCTAATTGTATAATTTAGGGTTGTGAAATGAAGAAATGAAATCTGAATTTGTGTTTGTGTTTGTGTTTTGGGTGTTGTTATTGAAACTTGCATAACAGAATTTGGGTGAGGGAGTTCTGCTTTGACTCTCTGGGGTTCGGTGGATCCCAATGTAAAAGAAAGAAAGTGTACAGGAATGACATTCATGACCATGGCATTGTGTGATAATAACAATAACATTAATTTGTCTTCAATGCGCTATCGGGTAGATTGATGGAGTCCGTAGATTGGTCCCATTGACAATTATCAAGAAATCGGGTCCGTTGATTGGACAGTGAATTTGTCAATTTGCTTCGAGAATCCTAAGCTTATCTGTTTCTGGATCTCTTCTTCTCTTTTACCTTGTATGTAAATTTATTAATTTCTAGGTTAAAATTATGACACTTTGTTTTTATATACCTAGTATACTTTTTATCTTTCTTCATTATCCTCTTCTTTGTTGGGATCACAAATAATAATGGCAACCTGGTTTTCATTGGGTAAGTGGGACCTAACACACATACTATCTAAGTGAGACATGATATGATAGCCTTTCTCCTTGTCCCTTGTAGAGTTAAGTCCTTAACTAGCAACATTTCTCACAACCCAAAGTAGTGGTACTTTAGTAAAGAATATCATGAATACCATATAATTTCATTCATCAAATTATTAAATCCATGTATCTTCACTTATTACAAACAAATTAATTAATAATACTTTATCATTTACTTCTCAAAGTATCATCATCCTCTTATAAACAAACATCAATTCCTCATCAAATATTGATCATAAACTTATATATATTTTATCATTTAAAATAGAATTTGTGTAAATTTGTGCATAAACCATTGACTATTTACAACTAGTATAAAATATTGCATGAAATTGAAACCCGAAACCCTTTAAAAGATACTGTATTTGTATCAGACTTTCAGGAGTATTATTATGTGTAAGTCCTTTAAATCACATGCATTCTTTTCTCTTTTTCTCTTTTTCTTTAGTTGTACTAATACTTTTCCTCCAAATACACCGAATACACGTTAATGTTGTGAAATTTCTTATCTTTATTTTTTTCTCAAATCAGACAAATTTAGCAAATAAATTAAAAATTAAATTTTTTATCTTCTGAAACCTACCTTTTTTTTAATTATTGTTACTACTAACGCAAACACTCACATTTATTTTATCATATTATATTAATTTAATGAATTATATTAATTTTAATTTTAAATATTTATTTAAATAATTTTTTTATGCATAATTTATAGTTTAAGTAAAAAACCTTTTTAGAGAAAGAAAATGAAATAGAAAAAAAATATTATAAATTATTATTGTGTATAGTTAATTTAAGTGAATGAATAATTATTCTTATTATTTTTTCTTTTATTATCATACATGCACTGCAATAATATTTTTTGAATCTTGATTATATATACATAAAAAAGATTGTCTAAGAACAATTAAATTAAATTTATTTAGTTTTATATGTTGAAAGAAATTGGATTTTAACTATAGGTTTAAAAATATTTGATGCATACAAAAACGCTTAATCCTTTATATTTTCATTGCAAAATATCTCATTATATTGAGTCTAGAAATTAATACCTTTCTTTTAAAAATAAAACTACTCTTGAACAGCAGAATCTTATTTTTATTCATTTTTTACTTATGCCAAAAATCTCACAATTAAAAACTAATCAGTTAAGGAAAAAACTATACATGATACAGTTTATTGTCCCTATACAAAAGCAGCAAAAAAATATAAATATATTCAAAGTTAGAACAGAGGTATGATGTCAAATTATTTACATCATACCAAGGAACTAGAATGTGTTTGGTTACATCCTTGCATTCACGGTCTTAAACTTAAGGTTCATGGTCTTAAACTTAAGGTCTAACCTTTCAAAGTTTAAAACACATAAACTTTCATCAGAATTTAGTTAGAATCATCACTGCAATAGCTATGCTAACATAACCACAGTTTCATTTTTTCAACATAAAGAAGATGACTTCATTAGAAAAGTTATATGAAATTATTAATTTATTTATATATATTATTATAGTCATACAATTCAATGTAAATAACTGCTTGATTCAAACTAATTATTAATATAATCCAGAAAACACAGTACTATGAAAACCAATTAATCATCAATAACTCTGGTACAATAGTTGGTATCACACCATACAGATTTAGGAAAACAAACAAATAGTGGTAGGATCCTTTCCCAATTAAGGAAAACCAAGGAGGTAGTAGATGATAATTAAGGGTAACTGTCCTAAATCCCAACCCCACTACCCACCATGTGATTATGTGATCCAATTATTTCTCCTTTGAGTTGGGAAAAGACAGAAGATGATGACATCAACAACATCAACCACTGCAACTACAACAAAATACAGCAACAATCCAAGAGTGTCTGAGTGCGTCTTTCACTTTCTAAATTTTTTGCTTTCTATAATGCAAATTCAGACGTGGCAAGCATGCTGTGGTTTTTTTATTTAAAATATGGCGGATCTTAGTAGAATCTTAGAACCTCAGGTAAGCATAATGATTCCATCTGATACAGAAGTATGGAATTGGAGGAGCCACAATAATATTATTGAAGATATCATTGAAGGTTTTAAAATGCAACATGCTTACAATGCATATACAAACACAATTGGGTGGACGGGAAAATGGCAAAACGCATTTGCTTTAGGCAGCTGAAGTCATAATCAAATGCTCCATTATGCTTGGGCTTTAGGTATTGCAATCTCTTCTCAAAACATAGTTCAACATCAAAAAACCTCTTTAATTATTTTATGGTTGTGAAGTAACACCAGCTCATATAAACACATCTTTTTTTTAGCAAAGTGGGGGTGATATTTATTTTAACTTTATTCATGTATAGAGACTCTTGGATGGAATTCTCACCTTCCCTTTTATACTTTTTCATCTCATCTTGTCTGCATAGGTAAATAGTTAGATATAATATGAAAGATCACTTTATTGTTGATAGTAATGTGTTATGTGTACATTTCAGTTTCTTATTTTGTGTGTGTTTAGTTTAATGATTGAACTTTCAGATTAACTCATGTGAAAATAGAAGTTAATGAAAGTAGTTTTAGTGTGAGAAGAGACATTATTCCCTTAATTGAGTTTTAGGACTTTGAAGAAGTAATCTTTAATTTACAGTTGAAAAATACTGTGTTAGAGTGTAACAGGTATTGTATAAAATCAGATGGGGTAGATGGAAGGCACTCAAGTGAGGAACTGTTCTCCAAAGTCTAGACATCAGAATAAGATTAAAATAAACCTGGTTTTCTGGATGGTCTCCAAATTCTTTATAGTTTAGCAGCCAATTGTTAGTTTTCATCTAGTGAGTTATCAAAATGAAGTTGTAACTATTTGTTAAAAAAAAACTCCCAAAAGAGCAGAAGATATTGCTTGGAAATTCTGTGCTTGAGAAGAATATACCCAACTCTGAAAAGGTTACAGGATTTTCTTAACTCTGCTTCAGTGCTTCCAAAGCAGATTTTGGGTGTGGTTTGTTGCTTAATGCGTCACTTAGGTGTGCAATCTTTGCACGCTACATATATCAAAAGCATTTAATAACTTTAAGTTATTTTTCATTATTTTAGTGACTTCTTGTCACTTAGGAAATTCTAGGCTATCTCACTCAGGTTACGTCATTTTAACTTTGATGCTTATTGGGATTGTTGGAGTCTTGCCATTTGCTGGATTAGGAGAGGTTCAATGCCATATACACTTTATCAGAGCGTCATAAAAGAGGTTTCTAACAGGGTTAAGTAACAAAAACTCCTTAAGATTTATTTAATATTAGGAGGAACTCTTTGTAGTTTAGAAAATTATATTTCATCTTCTTTAAACAGCTAAGACTGATAAAGAGAGCCTGATAGGAGGAAATCTTGTGAAGACATAAAATTGAATCAAATTTCCGTCCAGAAAAAAAATAATGGATTGAATGTGTAAATTGTGTAAGTATAGCCACTGGGAATTTGATCCTTTAAACCAAGAAAACTGCAGAATAAAATATAATAATAATAATAACCGATTATAAAATCAACTATCTAAAATTATAACAATATTTGAAATTAAGAATCATCGCAGTTGACTTTATATTTAATTATTATGCTTTATCTTCTAAAGTTAAGTGTCTCACTTTTGAGGAAACCAATCCTTACTTTGCAGTTCTAATATGTAATTCAATAAAATTTGCCATGCTAAACAATAGGATTTTTCATAATTATATACTTTTAACGTGATTAATCAATAGAATTATGCAAACATTCAACCAATGATCTAGTCGAGCAACTCTTTCAAAAGACAATGTTTTTGTTAACCTTTTTGTAAAGGTGGCTTTGTGGTGTTGTCTTTGCTAGCTTTATTTCACTATTTTAGTGGCTTCTTGTTACTTTTAAGAATTTTAGGCTAACTATTGGTAAATTAGGAACATAGTTGTGGTAATTTAGTATTTCAGACATCTGGCATTTGAAAATTAGACAAAGAACAATGAATGAGATGTCTACGAAGAATAAAAACCCGGAATTCTTGTTTAGTTATGAATCTAAATCCCCTCTCATCATATCTGATTTCTGATCTTGGCCTGTCCTGAAAATTACAAAGGAAAATTAGTATAGCAAAGGCACAGAAGTAGCGTGGCCTTAGCGTTGGAATGACATCAAAGACTCGTACTAATGAACTGTAATGGAGCTCATTTGTGCTTCACAAAATTATCCTAAGCCTCAAGGTTCATAACATGATGTTTGACGTATTGAAGTTGAGTTTCTGGTATCAAAATGAAATCAATGAACGTTGGTGCTGTTAAAATCTTCCCCAGTTCATAAATTTCTTAACCTCATCATACAAGACTAAGATAGCAGCTGCTCCTGTGCTCCTAAACACATTAGAAACTGCACCACGGTAAAATGAAGCCAACCCTTCTGTCATGTACACCTTCCTCCAGCAGTCCAGGGTGCTATTGTACACTGGCTGTTCCATGCCAGATTGCATCATCATCCTCCTACGAACTGTGTCTAACGGATAAGATATCAACCCGGCAGAGGTTGTGACTGCCTGAGCTACCACCCACCGCTTCCACAACGCCAACTCGGGTTTTGATTTTTCAGACAATATCTCTTTCATGGTATCAAAGCCTCCAAAATATAGACCCCTGTGTACCACCATCCCTTGTAGAGATGCAGGAAGGCCCCTGTAGATTCCCCGAACGCCATCCTTGTGGAATATGGTAGCCAAGAAATGGTAAATACCACGAAATTGGCGCACTTCTGTACTTCCAATGTCAGCTGCAAGGCGCGTGTGTGCTATGTCAAGGGGGTATACCAATACAAGTGTTGTACAACCTGCTGCAGCGCCAGCCACGAAATTTGCAGTGGCACCTGGCAAAAGATTATTATGGCTAGAGTTTTCACCCCTTAAAATGCTTTTGTAAAGATCCTGTTGAACACAATAGGTGATCTATCAATATCAAGGCTCTACATTTACTGTAACATTAACCTTCAATTATAATTTTTCAACAGTTCTACGAGTGAATGATGACAGGCAGAAGAACAGAAAAAATAAATAAACGTTCTAGTATGCCAGCATGGAAATAGAACTTTTTTTTATTGTTGTGTGTTATTTCATGAAACGCATAGATAGTGAAGTTGTTCTGCCAGTCATTCTCTACTTGGCACCTTTGTATGAACCATTCAAAATGTGATTTTTGTTAAAGGACATAAAGAATCGCCAGGGGAAAGGGAGAAAATACCAAAGCTAACAAAGATACACTTCCAAGATTGTTACTTCTTTGGAAATTGAAGTACTAATTACTAACCTTGATTCTAGAGTGTAATAGCTGGGTTGGTATTTCTAGCACTTAATTGCACTCCATGTATTCATCTCAACCCTAGTTTAGGACACCAAAAACACAATTGTAAAGTCCACATTTTAATTCACACGTCAATAATCAGACTGGTCATCTTCTACAAAAGCACAAGACAACATCTTTTACACATTCACATCATGTAAGTCACATCCTTACTAATGCATTACCTTAAACAAGAATTTATTCTTAAACCATTCTTTACTATTTGCTATAAAAAATACTGTTGTCATTTGAAATCTCTATAACTGCATTAATTGGGAAGCTACACCAGGGGTCTTCAACAAGAGCAGCAACTTTAAAGTGCATCTGGATAGAAGAGAAAAGTTCTGAAATTTCTATATATTCTGGAAATTCACCTCACTGAACAGTGCCTGTGTTTTGTTTCTAAAGAAGCAAATTTCTTCAGACTCAGATGCTCAGCCCAGAATTCATCAGTTCCCTTTTCTTCTTTTGGACATGACCTATGTATAAGTAATAGGTCTGCCTTTATTGGACAAAAATCAGATGTAGTACTATAATTATAGTTCATACCATCCTCCAATCAAAATTGTCATTTCTTCTCAATAATTGCAGCTGGGTTTAGTTAACAAGATGAAGGCATTGTTTATTGAGATTAAAAGACAATTTCATTTGTTATGCTTTTGCAAGGATTGGATTTTGTAAAAAAACTGAACCATACCTCACCATTTTAATAAAATCAATTGGTTTAAGTCAAACTGTTTTTTATAAAATGGAGAGGTTTGTATTTCCAAAACAGTTTTTTTGTGGATTTGGCTCAGTTCAGTTATCTATTTCACACAAGTATGTTTGAATTTCTTAAAGAATGGAACCAAAACAAACCAAATCATTTTATAAGAACAGTTCAGTTCAGTTTTTTTACGCCCAAGGTATTGTATTAAGTTTTACCTGATTTTCTTTTGCATAATCATTTCATTAAATAAAATAATGGAATCAAATTACTAAATTAGTTGTTGCGCTTCAAATAGTCTAATTATCTCATATCAAATTGATTTGAAAAGTTCCATTAATTTTGCTCACACAAAGTAATATATAGTATCATTCTGGAGAAGCAAAGAAAATCCTAACCATCAAGGAATCAAACTTCAAACCAAATAAATAATCAATGAACCACAAGCAGATAAAAAAGGATCAGAAGTTCCGACTAGATGAAATTCCTATTGAACAATGAGTCAATTGTTTTATTGATAAGTATTTTTATATCCTGTTATTAGTTTAAAATTTTAAAATATCGATACATACAAATATATATACATACACACGTGTGCATTTGTGGAAGAGGTCTTACTCCCACCAAAAAGACTGAAAAACAGTTTCTAATAAACACACGAAAAAGAAAAGACAAAATCTCATAACAAATTTCTGGTCATTGAGTAATTTATGTCTCAAATTCAATAAATGCTAAAAATGCAGAAAGTGAAAGTCATAGAAACTCAGAAACATCAATTACAATATCATGCAATTCAAGAAAAAGTCAAAGGTCCAGTAAAATCTATTAATGTACAAAGAAAGAGATGTTTCATTAAAACTGTACAGTGGACAGTCCTTGATAATATCCAAAAGGCAGGGAGCTGGGAAAAGGTACATCTTAAAGAAAAAGTAATATAGAGAGAGCCACGAAAATAAGGTGCAGCACATTATAAAACTGCATTCTACTTCTTATTCTCTCTTTAAAAGGTCAGGTCAGCCTACTGCATAGAGATAGGGAATGAATTACAGTTGAAACAATCAGCCTTGACATTGTTGTAGCAAGAAAAAGAGAAAGGCATTGCAGAAGAAAAGGAAGTTCTCCACTCATATTTGATGACTGAAAACTGTGCACACTAGAGCTTTTTCTCGAGTCATTACTAATTATGTTAACAGATATTTGTCAAAATTCATCCTGTACATTATACAAGGAGAACATTGTGCAGTCTGGGAAATTTAGGTAAAAAATGTTTGGAGTGCTAAAAAGCAAGGAGGGTATATGGATGACAGAAGTAAAAAAAAGAAAGAAAATGTTGAAGTGAGAAACAGTTAACATGATGAATGAGAAAAATCTGTTAACTATAAAGGACAACAAAAACCATAATATGGTGAAGGACAAAGAATGGGTTATGTTAAGTCAATAAAAGCCATGAGTGAAGCACAACATTGAAAGTAAATTATTATGCTTATTTATTCCCAAGGACTATGGAGGTAAATTACAATTTTAAAAGAAACATAGCTTAGCATTGCTCTATATGATTTTGACATTGCTTTACATTTTTAATGTTAAAATAGGGAAAATATTGGAATGAAAAATCCTAAAACACATGGACAGGACAACTACATATATTGTACAACAATTTAAAGGATCTCAGTAACAAACATGTTTCTGTGAATTCAAGACTTCCAGGAAACTAATTTGACTCAATCATCATTATACAGTTATCTGTTGACAAGTGAAAAACTGGCTGATTAATTAATACAAACAGTATGTGTAACAGTTTTGCAGATAGCCTCCATCCTAATTTTTCTTGAGATAACCAAACCCAAAAGGATCCAAATAACAATGGACGGATTCAACTCTCCTTGCCCTTCTTCTCAAGTCATGCTAGTATCTTATCTAATTAACTGAATATGACATGAGGACATGACATTTTCCATTCAACATATCAGGCTATATGTGAATCAGTAATGTTGGAGCTACCATACAAAACCATACAGACTTTATACCACATGAAAGGCTGGGAAGAAAGTCAATGATAAGAATCTTAGGAGAACTTGACCACAAATGCTTGCCGTGTGTTTGAAGAGCTAAAGACCAAATAAACCCTACACTAGAATCTCATGCTACCAATATGATTATGTGACCCTCAAGTCCCGTACCTTACAATTGGATCCTAACATCCCACCATGCTCCATATCCGTTGCACTCAACAGACCGGTTGTGCACTAGCCCTTTAAATACTTTGAGGTGAACACTGCAAAGTCGGTGTCACAACCAATGCCATTCATTTACAGCTGAGACACGTGCTGAAACACTCTATGACAAATTGGCAAGAACCATAGGAGAACCACATCACAAAAACTAGACATTATTGTTAGAGCCAAGGCCTTATCAACCCCACACACGAATCCCTTACTTTAATGTAGGACTCAAGTCCCATGCCTTGCAATTGAATCCTAACATACCATCATGAAGTGTAAGTTCCAAATAGTCACATGAAGCATTCAGTGCAGGGTTATTTATTTTAGTTTTCAAACACAACATAAATGACTAAATTAGCCCCTTATTCAACCAAAAAAGTAATATAATAAAGAAAGAAGATAAAAGTACTACGATAACTGTAATTTTTCTGAGTAATAACCCAAATTATTCCACGAGTTCACAAGAATCAGTCAGTCTAATCTCCAAAACAATAGAAATGTTATTAAAGTCCCTGAAATTACAGAAAATAAAAAAGGACTAAAATAACCAATCTTTGGTAATTTGACCAATTAAAATAATATTTTTGTAGTTAAAATTGATGGGTGCTAGTAACTTCTGAGACTAATTGCATATGCTCACAAGAAACAATTGACACAAAAGCAGACGCATCATAATAGCCATAGGATAAACTAAAAAAATAGCTGCTAACAATTCCTTCACAGTAAACCCTCAAACAGCGATGACACAAATAAGTAACTTGCGAAAGCAACAAATGGAAGAATCTTATTCTAGATACATAACGAGAAGCAAAACAAAAAGAAAAGAGTTAGAAAATGGAAATGAAGAGGAAGCCTAACCTTGAGAGAGAAATTGAGGGCCACAGAAGGATAGTAACGAATAACACTGCTGCCATTGCCTCGCCACAAAGAGAGAATCCCTTCTTCCCTGACCGTACGTGCTATGCAATCAAACATGCCCTTGAATCTGCGACGCCCACTCGCCACAATGGCCAAATTGCTCTCCTGGGTCTGCAGCAACAGCTTCGCCCTCTCAATTGGGGCCACAATCGTGTGCACGACACCACCCATCAAGGCCCCAGCCACCAGATCGCGCTGGAAATTCTTCACACCACAATTCAACGCTTTCTCTTGCCCAAGTTTTAATCTTTTCCCCTCTGAGTCATCGTCCTCTGCGCTCATCCTTCGATTCCTTGCCACCTCCTCTGCAAGTCACAAACTTTGCTCAAAGGGGAACACACCCATCAATTTCATTTGTTTTTATCTCACAGAAAACCCAATCCGGAGTAATTTATTTCATTTTGGAACCGAGCTTATCCGTTTGCGGAATTGCGTCAATTTTGTTGCAGTGAGAGAGAAAGCAAAGTAAAAAAGCGGAATGATGAAAGATAGTTGATTTGAAGACGTGGTAGTCTCGTGGCTGATGAAGGAACAAATTCGTTGGTTATTCCATTTTGACTTTCCGGTCTGGCCTGTCATCGACAACACTCCTCGCAGCGCAAGAGGAGATACTTTTCTTACCTTCTCTCCATAGATCTACCCACGTGTACTTTCAATCTTCGCACAAACAATTCATTTTTTGTACTAATCTCATATTAATATAATAAATTTACTATTTTTTTAATTATTAATAAAAAATAAACTCTATTAAGAATTCATTTTTATGTAATGTTGTTCTTTATTTAAAAAGAATTTGCAAAAAATAAGTTTTAAGAGAATGCATGCTGACGAAATGCTTGTAAGAGCAAGCGAACAACTTTAGAAGAGTTGTTGCTTATTTTCACTGGGGCAATCAAATTGGCCTTTTCTTTTGGAACTTTACTATTTTTAGAAATTTTGATCTTTTCCTAAATTATGCATAATCTTTTCTTTAAGGGATTGGAATATTTATCTAATAGTTTTTTTTATATAGATAGTTTTGTTTTATACATGTAAATATTTTATACGTGAAATGAGTTGAGTAGCATGTTACTCGTATGTGGGTGTTTATGGTTATTGGTAAGAGAAATATTTAGATATTTGAATGAAGTATGTCACTGAGCCATGTTTGTAATGAGAACGTTTTCAAGCTTTCTACCTCAATTTCTGTCTCTTTCTATCACTCATCATCTCTCACCTGTCCCAATCAAGCATCAAGATGAACAGTGCTTCCTCTCAGTGTGTTGAATTTAATCGTGAGGGGAATTATTCCTAAGAAAAAGATTGGCTCAGGTAGTTTAACTTTAGGTGAATTGGTCCTTTAATTTTTTATTTTTTTTTAAGGAATTGATAGGTGTCTTCTTCTCTTTGCATTGTTTTGTATCTTTGAATGGAGTTGCATAGAATGGAGGAAAAGAAATCTGAATTTGAAGTGTAAAATATGGATTTGGGAGAATGTAAAATATGAAATCTGAATTTGAAGTTCAAATCACTATGAATGATTTTAGGGGAGGGCAAGAGATTAACTTAACTTAAAAAGAGTTTAAAAACAAATGTTTATGACAAAAAATTAATATCATAACTTTTTCATTGAATTTTAGAAGAGAATTAGCACTCTTATATTTATAATGTTAAGTTGTGTCAAATTGGAAATTGACAAGTGTTCTATCTTCATTAGTATAAATCCTCTTCATTGAGCATATGCATGTTGCTCTCCTTACTAAGGTTCATTCTCAGCATCTCAAGAAGGATTGCTCCATATTGCTAGACACAGATCCGCTTACAATTTGGGTTCAATTGTAACCCTATTTAAACTCTCTATTACTATGTACACCATGCTATATTAGCCCAAATAGAAAACCCAAAAGATAAAGACTCTTTTTTCCTACACCTTCATAATTTCTTGTGTCACCCCAATACTAATATGAAAATACCGTTTTATCCTTTTTTGTGCCACCCTCATACATGATCTGGAAGATGATTTTGGATTTGGAAGTGTTCTTTAGATTTATAAAATTCATAACTCTTTTTTGGATTTGAAATAAGCCTATGGATTATGTAATCCGGATATATTCCGGATTACATAATTCGGAAGTCAAATCTCATATTCAGAAAAAACTTTCAGATTATGTAATCCGAAAGCTAATCACACATCTGAAAAAAAGGTTACTGGATTACATAATCCGAAAGTTAATCTTATGTATAGAAAAGATTTCTGGATTATGTAATCTGGAAGCTAATCACAAAAAGCTTACGGATAATCTAAAAGCTAATTTTGAATTAAAAAAAAACTTCTAAATTATATAATCTAAAATATTAAAAAAGAGTATTTTTGGAATAAAAAACTTATATGAATTACACACAAAGGTACGAAGGTGAGGAAGAAGTAGCCAAAGATGAAACCAAAGTCGAAGACCCAATTCTTATGAGCATGAATATTCTATGCACCTCCATATCTTCTTTATAGTTAATCATATGTTAAAGGTTTTCCACCTTCCTTTTCAGTTTGAGAAAATATTTGTCCTTAACTTTATACCTATCATCAGTATCATCTTAAAAAAAACATGATCATCACATTAAAGTTAAACAATAAAATTTTAAAAAAAATATGAAACGGTAAAGAAAGTTCTTAAAAAAAAAAGTAAAAAATTTCAGAAAGTACTTCAAAACATAATCAATTATTTAATAAATACAATATATATTCTTTTGTTCCCTTTTTTCACAAAATATGTAAAACAAGTATTTCTTTTTTAATAAATGACTAAAATGAACAAAGTTTGCTTAGTAAATTCACAAAACACACACCATAAGAGACATATGACAACTGTATGACTAGTTTTGCTCAGCATTTATGGAATTTATCTTTTTTTTTCTCTAATTTATCAATTACCCAAACATTTCTCTAAAAAAACTAGTTGAAATTTTGAAAAAATAAGTTTAAAATTTGAAACTGAGTCTTAACTTTAAATTACTGGTTAGGAGCTTGAAGCGGCTAAACTGATTTATTCAATTATAAAAATATTTTAGAAAGCTATCTGTTAAAATATATATATATATGATTGACACAAACTATTTGTTAAAATATCATATAAATTTAATTTTATCTCAATATAAAATATATCTTGGAATATAGATAGATAAATATAGGCATAGACTAACTATATATATAGGCACACACTAACTATATATATATATATATATAAAATATTTGTTTCCTTTATTTTTAATTTTTTTTTTACTATTAATACTATACCATAACTTCCAGTACTTTTACTCAAATTTAAAATAAAAATAATATATTTTAGCTAGACGTTACACTTTTATTATTTTAATTAGTATAATTACTGAAATATAATGCTAAAAATAATATAATCATGGCTAAAATAAAATAAATTTATCATCTATCAATATAAATGACTTTAAGTATAATGTTAAAATGTAAATTAAATATTATAAGTAATATAATAGTTTAAATAAACATCATAATATAAAAAATATTTAAAACAATGAAAAATAATAATAATATATGACCTTATCAATATTTTATGTAACGAAATAATAAAAAAAATATGAAACTTCTACCTTATGTAAAAAAAAAATATAAAAATATTAAAGTTATATCTTTTATATGAATTGATGAAAAAAAATATAATATAACCATGAATTAAGTACAAATGAGTGCAAAAGAGATAAATAAATATTTTAAAGAAGGAAAAGAAACAACTTATAAAAAATATAAAATTATATAGTAACATTTAAAAAAAATATTTGAAGTAGTTCTTTTTTAAAAATACTACAAACTAATAAAAAAATTGTTTACTATAAATAAGTTTTTCATATCTCCAAAATTAACCTAGATTGAAATTTGTATCTAACATTTTTCAATTATTGTACTACACAACATTTAATAAATAAAAAAATTTGTTCTAAAAATTAATTTTATTATTATTAAGTTAAAAAAATTGACAATTAATTATTTCAATCAAATATTCATAACCTCTACTATTAGAAAATTATTAGATTGAAACCAAATGATAGAGATAAAAAAAAATTGTTATATTAACTAAATTAGATATTATTTAAAATATTAAAAAAATTATTCGTACATATAAATAGTTTTTAAATTGATATATAGTTAGTTACTAAGGTGTTATATACACTTATATAAATCCTAAAGTTAGTAGTTAAAAATCCTTGATAGTTAATTAGATACCAATTTAATTATTATTTATCAATAACAAACTAATTTAAATATCAATAATTTTCATTACTTAAAAAATTTCAATATATTTTCTATTACTTAAATACAATGAATAAAGCTTCAACACATTATTTCTAATTTTTTAATATATTTTTCACCTTTTTTTACATTAGTCATTAATACAAATTACATTTTATTATAAATATTAGTTATTAAATAAATTTAACTAACACAAATATTTAATAAAATAATAATAATAATAATTAATTATTAAACTATATTGAATTATTACTAATACATTTTTATCCTTAATTTTTATTATGATTTTTTATGATTAATTACGTTACATTTTTGTTGTCGTATTTTTTATTTTAACTGTAAGGTTTTTTAATGTTAAAAAATAGTATTATTTATTTATTTATATAAAATTTGATTTATTTTTTAATTTTATAATATATGTTTAATATTTTAAAAAATATTTTAAGTTCCGTTTTTATTTAATTTATTTTGTGTTTATATTAGTATATTTGTGTATAATATTATATTTATGAGTTATAATTTAGTTTATTATAATTTTTTTATGAAATTTGTTTCTATTGTTAATTATGTTATATTTTTATTGTTGTAGTATTTTTCACTACTATAGGATTTTTTAATATTAAAAAATAATATATATTTTTTTATTTATATAAAATCTTATTTATTTTCCAATGTTATAGTACATGTTTAATATTTTTAAGAAATTATAAGTTCTAATTTTATTTAATTTGTTGAATACATTTTGTTTTAATTATAAATTTTAAACTATACCTATTTACATTTAATACATATTTATTTTTTAATTATAATTTTTAAATATACGTGAAAGTTGTTCATTTTTAAACAAAAATAACTCATTTTATTATTAAATTTTTTTATTACACAAGGGAGAAATTTGTAAAGTAACATTTTACACCCTAAAAAAAAAAAAATCTCTCACAACATCACATTCATTCTAACGTACTCAATCCAAACAACCTCACTTTCTTCTCACATCCTCACATATGCACTCCCTCTCAAATCCAATCCCCACTCATCCCTTCCTTAATCCAAACACATGTGTTTGTGAGTGATATGATGACCGTGAGAGAATTTTAATTTTTTTAAATGTGTAAAATGCTATTTTACAAATTTATCCTTTTTATTAAAAAAATTAATAATGAAATGAGTTATTTTTGTTTAAAAATAAACAACTTTCACATATTAATAATAATAATGTAAAATGTTATTTTTGTTTAAAAATAACATGTACTATATAACATTGAAAAATAAAACAGAAAATGAATAAGATCTTATATAAATAAATAAAAGAATATTTTTAATATTAAAAACCATGTAGTAATGAAAAATAAAAAAATACTACAACAACAAAAGTATAATGTAATTAATAATAAAAAAGAATTTCATAATAAATTATTATCAAATAAATTATAACTCATAATCATAATAATTATAAACAAAAATATATTAATATAAACACAACAATAAATTAAATAAAAAGGAACATCAACTAATTTTTTAAAATATTAAACATGTACTATAAAATTGGAAAATAAATCACATCTTATATAAATAAAAAAATACTATTTTTTAATTGGAAACCTTACATTAGAATAAAATAAATGAGGGTAAACTAAAAAATAACACATGCTGACTTGACTTTCCCTCTGCATCAATTCATTTGCGCAGGGAGGGGATATTTATTGTTTACAGGTATATCCTCTATTTCTTTTCCCCACAAAACCATGAAACCAAATAACAAATATCCTTTTACTTCTTTGCCACAAAAGCAAACAGATCCGGTGACACTCTCTCATCCTTCTTTGTTATCGTGTCACCCCCAAAATAAAAACTGTGTAAAGAAGATGTGCAATAATATGTTAAGTTGTTTTGATTGAATGATGATATAGTGGATTTGTGACATAGTTTATTGAAATTTTTGATTGATGTGATAGTTGAAAGAGAATTTAAAAATTATTTTAAAAATATAAGGTGTAAGTTTACAAATTTATCTTTGTTATTAAAAAATATTAAAAAAGAAAGCAAATAATAATGATATTGATATTTATGTTATATAGTTGTTTCAATTTCTAGTTATATATACAGAGAGAGAGAGAGTTAAAGCTAATATTTAATATAATAAGTTTTTTAAAATTCAATATAAATTGGTAATCTTAATATATATTGTGTATTAGATGTATTAATAAATAATAATAAGATCTCATTTATATGAAATATAAGAATTTATTTGTATAGATTCATATTTTAATCTATTTTTATTTTATTTTCATATCACTTTCTTTTTCTTTTTTTCTCTTATATCACTTATAAAAATTTGTTCTCTTTTTTGTTTGATCTCTCTTTCTTTTTCTACCTAAAATAGAGTGCGTGATGGTTAATTTTCATGAACTTCTTCATTTATGAGATTTGCGAGGAGCACTGGGGCAGGGTTTGTTTGTTTATAGGGGAATACTCGGGTAAAATACTTTATTTTTAAAAAGGAGAAACGGTACTACTCATTAAAAAACTATGCTTAAATTAAATAAACCTCGTGTTTACAATATTATAAGGACCTGATACCTTGACACTGCACACAGTAAATACATACTCTTAATAAATAAATAAATAAATATTTTATTTATTTTAATTTTAATTTTTAATTTAAAATATTAAAATAATATTATAAAGGATTGTAGAATGGTGTTATTTACCGTGTGGATTTTTTTATGGATATCATAGTTTTTTTAAAAAAAACTAATCAATAGTTTAGTATATTCAGCATTGATTGATTTAGTCTAAACTGTACATTTTCTAACAAATATTTTTCTTCCTCTCAGAAATTCCGATCAAGCACCCTTGATCCACCAAACCTCTACTAGACCCACCAAAGATTAGTAATTAGGAAAGAAAAAACAAAACATCAATAATCAGTAGTTAGAAATTATTCAATTTCATAATTAGTTCTTAGAAATTCAATTTCATCTTTGGAAATCGATCATACATTCAAACTTTTAACACGTTGATGAGAGGACCAAAATTCAATAACTTAAAAAGCAGTTAATAATATATAGGTAAGCAGAATGTTTGATATTTTGCAGATTAAGGTCATGACCTTGTTAAACAAACTAACACAGCTGGATCTGGTTTATTTGTCTGCGGTTCAAACAAAGGTTTAATCACATTAATTCTTAAACAAAACAACACTAGATATATAAGGCTTGAGAAAATAGTTTCTTTGATCGTAAGCTAGCTAGAACTGTTCAATGATTAATGCAGTTGAACAATGCTTTCAATCATTTACTTGACCATGTAGCAACAAATCATTTGCATTGACCATCCACTTTAGCATTCTCATTCTTTGCTCAATCTATAGCTATAAAGTCACAATCATCAAAACGACCACTCTCCTTCCCATTTATACGTAATTTCTCATGATGCTCAAATGATGCGTGTGACACAAAAACTATAACTTAAACACGAAGAACCCATGAACATAAATTTGATACTTGGAGGAGCACGCACCCTTCCCAAGAATCAGAACTAGAGCATGATGTCACTCTCAGAATCGCTTTTACTGTTCTGAAATTTGATACATATATATATATATATAGCTATGCCCTTTGCTTGTGAGTTTGAGAAACCTGATTCGGCTGTTATTCAAATGGGTTCACGTGGTTGGTTGGGTTAATTAGTGTCATTGACAATTGCATTGGGAGAGAAAACACATGTATTTTTTAGGTAGGAAGTTAAGTCATATCAGAACTATGAGTGAGTATATTATGCAAGGAACACGAGCAGACCAAGGAAAAGAAAAGTATGGGGGAAAAGGGAACATAAACTGAGAAAAAGAATTGGAAGATATATAAAATCTAACTGCCTTGCCGACTAGACCAAGAACCCATGGTAACCACGTGCATCTGAATTATGACACCCCTATCTATCACTGTCATGCACTTCACTTGATGGTGATAAATGAAAAATCCCTTATACAGATGTTGTTTGTGAAGAAAAAAGAAAGGGGTTTCTCTTGAGTATATAGAAAACTTGTTCTCTCCTTATTTGTTTTTTGTCTCGCTCATTTTTTCTAAAAACTGATTAGGATCTCTATCTGATATCAATGTAGCAGGTAGGTCCCTGGGATCTAATGCAACATCAGTCTTCACATGTGGTTTAGGAAGGAAATTGGGATTTCCCCGGCAGAGATAGGTACCCATAGGAAGGGCACAAAATAGAAAGCTTTTAAATATCCGTACACTAACCACGACCCATTGCCTTCAGATCCACTACCACAATGTTTTGGGATCTCTGCTTTGGCCCCAAGTGAAATTTCAGATATCATTTTTCTCACACCCCAATAAAAAAAGTCAAAATCATGACACACTGTGTATTGGAAAAAGAGAAGAATTATATAAAAAAAGAGGAATGGATGTAAAAAAATTAAAATCTTTATAAATTTGACCACTCCACTTGATAAAGAAAGTCATTCCAGCATTTGGGTTATGCCACATCTTGATAAAGAAGGTCGACTTCAAAGTCTCAATCAAAATGCGCACGAGTAAAGTTGCGTGGGATGAAGCAATCATTACCTAACTAAACCCAGCAACAGTGTTTGTGTTGTGTACTACTCCAAATCTTTGTTTCGTTTGTTGCTAATTGGAGGCCAAAAAAGGTAAAAGCTGTTTTTAATTATGAGTTAAGTGCAGAGTGATAAGAATGTTTAATTCGGTGAGCAGAATAAAAGCGATTAAAGGGTGGAACTGGTTTTAACAGTGCAGTGCAATGGAGAGAGTAAGGCGCGTAGGAAAGCAATTGGGTGGGGGCACATTTCAGAATTCAGAAAGATAGAAGAAGCACAGCGTTTGGCAGCAAGTCCTGAACCTTCTATGCCTTCAAACTTCATACTCTCAAATCTTCGTAAAGTCATTTTCCTCGTCTTACTCTCACATTCTCATTGCCATGCCAAACAGAACTTCACTCGTTAGAACACATTGTCACTTTCTAACTTTCATTATTTTCAAAATGTATTGTTTTATGCATATATAATCTACTATAAATTATTCCGTTACATCTCACTAGTTCACTTCATAAAGTAATCACATATAATAAATATGTAAAAAATAAGTTAAGCATGTATCTATTATGTTATTCCTATTATTTATTTAATTGTCGTATGATTAAAAGTTATGAATTTTATTATAATTATTTAATACTTAAAGTATATTTTAATTAATTCATAATATTAAAACATTACAGATACACCGAAATTAAGGTCTATAGTTTTTATTATTTTTGAAAGCTCTACACATTTGGAACTTAAAGTATATTTTAATGATTTATTGGTAAATGAAGAAGCAATATACAGTGTTCTGGCTTCCTTTATTGGTTACTTAATTGTTTACATCGTGTATTGTTCTGATTCACCGAAACCAATGTACAGAATCTCGTATGGGCAGATCGGGGATCCATTAAACATAGATCTATTGAAGAAAACCAGACACGGGATTGGTCAGATTAGGCACTTAGATTTCGAAACCCACATGTAATAATTTTCAGTTGCATCACTGTAAGAACTTTGAATCAAATTACATCCACAGATTACAATGACGAATTAAAAAAAAAAAAACTAAATTCAGGACCTGCTGCCCTAAATCTCATATTACAAGCTCAAAATTCATTTTCCTCCATACAAATTTCACCTTCAATTCTCGCCGCATGTATCATAATCAATCCATCTCTCTCAAGGCAATTATCAAAAAGGAAAAAAAAAAACGAGAGAGAGAAGGAATCCATGATTGGATTGATTATTGAAATTGATAAGATGTCGATGATAATAACGAATTTTGCAATAATAATAACAATCAATCAACCAAAAAGACATTATTATTATTATTATTATTAATATTAAAATGAAAACTTCCAGATCTTGATTCGAAGATCCACCTTACACTCGGAGTCCGCGACGGAAGCCACCGCCGGAGACTTGCCAGCGGGAACCGTTCCTTTGATTCCGTCGCACGTGACTCTAATTCCGACCTTCTTGCTCTTGAGCCAATCTATCTTCATCTTCACCTTGGTATCCATCTGTATCTCGACGGGGAAACCCTTCTTCATCTTCAGACCCGATCTCAGGTTAGTCAACGAATCAGTGTCCAGATCTTGCGAACCAGACAGCACCGCGCGGAGGCTCGTCTGGTTGTTCTTGTCGGAGGTAAAGGCCGTAACGGAGCCGTTCCCGACGGGGACGGAATTGGAGAAGACTGTAACGGCGAAGGGGTCGTAGAAGAAAATAAGGTGGTTGTTGGGGTTTTTGGCGATGAGAGTGAGGTTGAAGAGCGTGACGAGGTGCGAGGGCGAGTCCGCGGAAGAGGTGAGGTTCATCTTGGCAATGCGGAGGTTGGTGACGGAGAATTCGGGTCGGTGCGGGCGGTACAGTACGTACAGCGCGGCGCCGACAATGGCGGCGAGGAGCGCCACCGCGAGGATGGTGAGGATGGTCCAGAAGCAGCAGCAACAGCAGATGTTGCGGTGGGAGCGCTGGCCGCGGCGGTGGTAGTGAGATTGCGGTCGGTAAACTTGACGGTTGGGGTTGTACAATTGGGACTTAACGGGTGCGGGATTGCCGTTAGTGGCGGCGGCGCCGTTAATTGCGCCGTTTCCGTTGGGTTTGGAGGACTGGTCCGTCATTTCGATGATAAAAGAAAAAAGAAAATGTGAAATAAGAAAATGTAGTGAAGAGTGAAGAGTGAAGAGAAGAAGGAAAGTGAGGAAAAAAGGGTTGAGAGAGGAACAAGTTTTGTAGAGGCTATAGAGAAGAGTGAGATGGAGAGAGATAGGTACCCAGAACCAAAAGTGGATGCTTCCACCTCACCAATTTCGATTCTTTTTTTCATTTTTTTTTTCATTTTCCTTCTTTTGCAGTAACTCTTCTTTTTCTTTTCATTTACTTAATAAAGCTCTTATTAGTTTTATAAAACTTTAAAACCAAGTCAAGTTTTGCTTCTCCTATGTTCTCTTCTACTCACTTTGTTGCTCCTAACATGTGATTGTCTTGAGTGAACTCTCGGTAACCTTGGGTCCACTCCTTTTTCATTTTTTTTTATTCACATTCACACATGTTGTTTTTTCCATTTATTTACATTAAACAAATCGAACCTACTACGGCGTAAATCCAAGAATTGTTCTTAAAAACATGATTATATTAAAATTTAATGTCTTAAGTTTGCTCTACTTGAATTAAATTCGCCAAATGTCTTACATAACATGCTAAAGACAAACGAATTGAAACACCCGTGTAAAGAAAATACTTGCATTCAATTGACAACTTGATACAGAGAATAACACAGGTCTCAGGATTTTATGGCCATACGTTTTTCCTTCTGTATCAAGCCAGATATTAAATATCGTTTAAATTTTTCTATTAATTGAAAAGGTAAATATTAAATATTTCAAGTTGTAACACTATAAATGCTTTTAATAAATATTAACTCTTTCCTAAATGTATTCAATGCAGAAAATGTACTGTGATATTTGAATGAGGTTTATTTTTAGAGGAAGAACTTGCTTAAACTCTTTTATAAAGTGTAACTAGAAGAAATATGCTTGGTCAAAATCAGATGGTTAAGTGGATGGAGTATAGTAATGAAAGACTATTGGCATGCAATAATTTATTAATCATTTTGAGTTGTTATTATTATTACTAAAGAATAAGGCTAAAAGTAGGAAGTATTGATTCTTTTTAACCCTTTGTGAGGGATGACATTGAATTTGTTTCAGTGGTGATTGACACTTGACAGTGTAACTATAATAAGTATTAGCTTTGTGATGAATTTGGTTGTTGCACTTGCTTGACTCCAAAGTCAATAATTACCTTACCTCTCAACCTACTTTCTGCTCAATTTCTAACTTTAATCCTACTTGGATACATACTTTATTTCTTCAGCAATTGGTAATATTCAAAGAGTGAAAAGAGAGGTTTAAGTTGAAAATAAAAAAAGTATGAATGGTTTTGTACACAAAAGGATGAGAGCAGTGAGTGGCTCTCTGCTTTATCCCAACCTAACCAAATCTCTACTGTCAGGGTAGAAGCGCCGACACTAGCATTTTTATTTCTTTCAATTTTTAAGAGGATTTCGCATAAATATTATTTGAAATTTAAGTAAGAGTAAAAAAGTTTCGTACTAGTTACAAATACTAAAGCTGTAAAAAAATCTATAAAAATGTGATCTTAATATTTTAGACTTGTTAAAAAACTCTCAGTAATTAAAATTAAAATATTTTTTTATTATATAAATATGAATGCAAAAATTCAGTTTATAAGTTAATTAAATTAATTAAATTTAAATTTCATTTCTTACTACAATATCACAATCATTTAGAATTTATTTAATCAGAATTTGTTTCACTTATCATATTAGTTATTATTAAACCGATATGAAACCATTTATAAATATATAATCACTTAGACGTAAGAGAGTATTGCTGATATTACAAATTAATTTTATTTTTTTTATAATATATTGATTTAGACGTAAGAGAGTATTGCTGATATTACAAATTAATTTTATTTTTTTTATAATATATAGATTAATGTAAAACTCTTTAATTTAAGTTTATTTTTTAAGAAGATGAAATATAATATATTTTTCATAAATTTTTTTATAAAAATTTTCATGTTAAGTATCATTATGTGACTTGACTTCTTAGCTAAACTGACACTTCTCAAGCAGCAATAATCATCTCTCATCATATAAAAAAAATATTATTAAAAAAAATACAAAAATATAGAAAAATTAGACCAAAATTTATATACTAACAAAAATGATACATAGTAGACTATACCTATTCATAATTGTATTTTCCAAAATAAAAATGTAAAGATATATAAAAAAAAAGTTTATCTCAAAGAGATTTATTCTCTTCTTCATAACTTAACTTGTTTATAAACTTATTTATTTAGTTTTTATAAATAAAAAACACTCCAACATCAAATCTCCTCCCAAATGTTATATAAATTAACGATCATAACTTTCACTCCTTGTTTTTCTTTTATATTTTTCGTAACATTGTTTATATAATAGTATTTAGTATATACACTTTTTGTTCTTATTATTTTTCACTAAACTTCACATGGATAGAATAGATATGTTTAGTGTGACAGAAAAGTTATTTCTAGAGATCTAAAAAGTTCACATGGCATGTCAAATTTCATGAGTTTTTGTTTGTAACAACGTTTTATAAAAAAAATTAAGTCAAAGGAAAATACTAACTAATATCTTTAAAAAAGTTAATTAAGAAATTAAAATAATATGGTTTTATGAGGAAAAGAAAGTACCACAGCATCGTAACTTGGTAACCTAATCTTAATTATTTCCAAAAATATTATTAATTTGTATCGTTAAGATACATTTTTGAAGACTCGAAGTGTTAAAAAAATATTGACAGGGGGGCAAGTTCCTATCAACACTTATAACTATTACCTCGGAAGTTGGAAAAGTTGCATTAAATGAAATATCACTATTTAAACTTCTAAATAAAATTTCCAATCAGTAGTCCCACCATTTCTGAGCTTTAATTTTTTTATCGATTAAAATATATTTTTAATTTATGCAAAAATATTTATTAATTTCAGATCATGACATTTTTTAATGACTCTTGTCATTAAATATAATTAATATAACGCTTAAAACAAAAAAACATTAATTAAAATAACAAAAATATATTTTAAATTAGGATAACTAACTTTCTTTAACATATGTGATTCAATTAAATAATATATTCATTATTTGATATAAATAACATAGTTATGTAGATTTTTTGTTCAATAATTTACCTTTTAACATTATATTTTATGAAAATAATTATAACTTATTTAAGCATTTGTAATTTTACTAATTATATATAATTTTTTATATTAAATTTTAAATTATTGTGAACTCGTTTATTTTCTAAGATATCATGAATATGAATTTTATCTCTAAATACTAAAATCATTATATATGTTTTATGTTTTTATAATTACAAATTATGAATGGAATACAAAAATAATAATAATTTTTTCATTTGTATACCATTTAAAACTAATGTAAAATAATTTTATTTCATAATATATAATTAGAAAGAAAATATTGCATGTAATAGTTATGTTTAAATAATATTTTAAAAATAAAAATGATTTATTGTTTTAGAAATAATATACAAGTGATTCTTCATAAGATTTTTTTATCATAAATAACAAGAGTGTTAATAGAACATGATGAAAACTAAAATATAACTATCTTATCTATACAAAATTATTAAATATTTTGATTTATATTATGATTTCAAGTTTATTCAGATATTATCACTAGGATCCATCAGCGCATTTGAGGTACTGTCCATTTTTTAGTTCGGAATTTCGTCATAGTTTTGTTCTTAAAAGACGTATTGATGGTCTTACATTGCTTGCGAGTTTAGGTCAATGACAGTTTAAATACACATTCCTCCTTTAACCATACAAGACGCCTTCTAAGGACAAAACCATACAGAGCTCCAAACTCCAAAACGAACAATATCTCGTATGCGGTGATTGACCCTAACAATGATATCTCAACAAACTTGATGTCGAAACATTAACGTCGTATGTGAAAATGAAACGAGGTTCCATAAATGAATCTTCGTTCCCTTAACCTTATTTTCAAGGAACTTGATGTCTGAACAATTTATACTCATAAAAATCTAATTTATATCTTTTTGTGCTTGATTAATTATAATTATAGTAAGTAATAAGAATTAAAAACACTAATAAAATGTTAATGATTTAAAAGTAGCAATCTTTTTAAAGTGATTTAAAACAACACAATAAGATATATGCAAGAAATCAAACATAATTTAGTCAATTATTTTATATTAATTTATAGTCGTATAGTGATAAAAAAATATTAAATATATGATATTATCTAGGATTCTCACATATTTTACATTCGATTATAATAAATATGATATAAACACTCACTTTGACCCAAGACAATTGCTATACGAGTAGTTTCTCAATCTATTTTTGAAGTTCTTTTCTTGTCACACTCTTGATGGCCAACAAACAACCTTTTTTTGCAAGACATAACCGTCTTTCTTTAGATCTCTATTAAGTTTTTTTTATCAGATTTCAATATATATACACATATAAAGAGTGAAACACCTAAGAAGAGAGAAACACATAAGAGAAAAATAAGTGGATTACTGAAAGTGAATGAAGTGAAGAAGTTGCTATTTTCTAGCAAACATTTTTATTGCAAAAACAAACACTTTGGTTGCTTGACCATTCTAACCAAATTAATTTTCTTCCCAGTGTTGACTCTCTTTTGTAGGAGTTCAAGGATGTGTTTCCAATTGAAATTCCTAGAGGACTCCCACCTTTAAGGGGAATTGAACACCACATTGATATTCTTTTAGGAGCATCTTTGCCTAATAGGCCAGCTTATAGAAGCAACCCTCAAGAGACAAAGGAGCTCCAAACTCAAGTTGAAAAATTGATGAACAAAGGATGGGTACAAGAGAGCATGAACCCATGTGTTGTTCCAGTCATTTTGACGCCTAAAAATGATGGTTCTTGAAGGATGTGCACATATTGTAGAGCACTAAGTATATACACCCTATTCCCAAGTTAGATTATTTACTGGATGAATTGTATGATGTTTTGTCTAAAAGACGTGTTGATTGCTACTCTTGAAACAAAAGTGTTTGGTCTTGAATTTTTAAAAGAAATGTATTCACGTGATTCTAAATTTGCTGAAATTTTTAATGTTTGCACAAAGTTTAACACTAATGGATTTTTCAGGAACAATGACTATTTGTTTAAGGAGAAAAGATCGTGTGTTCCTAATATTCCATTAGGGATCTTTTAGTAAGAGAAGCACATGAGGGAGGGCTAATGGGGCATTTTGGGGTTCAAAAATCCTTTGACACTCTGCGTGAACATTTTTATTGGCCTCAGATGAAATGTGACATGCAAAAGTTTTGTAAAAATTGCATTAATTGTAAAAAGGCCAAATTAAAAGTCAAACTTAATGGTTTGTACACTCTTTTGCCTATTCCTGATAGTCCTTGGATTGATATTTAAATGGACTTTGTATTGGGTTTGCCACGAACTCAAGGAGGGAAAGATTATATTTTTGTGGTTTTTGATAGATTTTTCAAAATGGCTCATTTTATTTCTTGTAAAAAAATTGATGATGCTTGTCATGTAGCTGACTTGTTTTCCAAGGAGGTATTAAGACTTCACGGACTACCGAAAAGTACTGTGAGTGATAGAGATACAAAATTCCTAACTCGCTTTTGGAGGACATTATGGGATGATGAAGCTTTGTCAAGTCTTTCTCAAGAGGGATGGAATAATGTGGACATCCAAGCCCAAGGGCATGGTGAGGAGAAACTTGACCAAGACATAATTCCAGACATAGACATAGGTGGACCCATGACAAGAGAAAGGCGCCCAAGAGACATTGCAACACGAGGTGGCTAATCTTTTGGAGACCCAATTGTTGCATGACCCACACTTTAAAAAGACTAAGCTAATTACATGCACAATATGCTTGAAATATTAGAATAAAATAATATTATTATAATTTATTATTATGCTTGGAGTTAGGATTTGAACCAATTATAAAGTATCAACTTAATCACTAGGACAAATGACTCTTTCTTAAAATATAGGGGTTGTATTTTATTTTATTTACTTACTAAATTTGTATTTATACACTTTTGGAATTTAGAATGAGGATGAATGTTTTGACAATTTAATAGAGATAATATATTTATGCTAGGGTTCTTCCCTCCATCTTGCAATCTTATAAAGAATTCACCAATTCTTGTGACGATCATCCTTAGGCTTATCAAACCTTGTTTGACAAAATGGAATCAATTAAAAACATTAACAATGAAAACCTGGAGAAAGGGAGGCACCACAAGACAGACTAAGGCCGACTATGTGAGAAAGCTACATGAACAACCCTATTGTAAGCAAACCCAATATGAGGTAAACATAATTCCCAAGCTTTCAATTTATTTTTTTTTCAAATAGTTCTAAGTAAGGTAGTCAGAGTTCTATTCACTACCTCTATTTTGCCACCTGTTTGTGGATGACAAGTAGTCGAAAACAAAAGTTTGATACCTAACTTACCTCATAATTTCTTCCAAAAGTGACTTAGGAATTTTGTATCCCTATCACTCACAATACTTCTTGGTAATCTATGAAGTCTTACTACTTCCCTGAAAAACAAATCAGCTACATGGCAAGCATCATCAATTTTACGAGAAATAAAATGAGTCATTTTGGAAAATCTGTTAATAACCACAAAAATAAAATATTTCTCTCCTTGAGTCCATGACAAACCCAATACAAAGTCCATTGAAATATCAACCGAAGGACTGTCAGGAACAAACAAAGAAGTGTATAAACTATGAGGTTTAACTTTTGATTTGACCTTTTCACAAGTAATGCATAATCATCTTTCTTTAATATTTCCAATCTCTATTAAGTTTTTATCAGTTTTCAATATCTATACACATATAACCTCCCACGTTAACATTAACCATTGAGCCATTCTATATTATTAAATCACACTTAAATTCAAAATCTAAAATTTATTTCACATTAGTCATATTATTTAATTAATTTACATAATAATTTTATAACATATTAATTAAAAAATCAATAATAAATTTGTTGATGTAAGAAAGGGAGAATAAATATACTTTATTTTTGTTTTATTTTTAAGCGTCTAATTTATTATTGGAGATAAAAATTTCAAAATCACATTTTTATCGTATTATATTTCTAACACTTTCTTGCATATAATTTTTTGAAACACTGATTACTAAGTTTATTATTGAATTTGTTAAAAAGAACTTGAAATCTAACTTTATCCATAATATCATTTCTTAATGATAAACAATCTAACCTTGCATTAAAAAATTAGATTAAAATTATTTTAATTTAATTACTAAATCAAATGACTTCAATACATTTATCTAGCCTTTATAAAAAAGTTAGAGAGAAATATTCATGGAGTCTTAGTAACAGCATTTTGTTTTTTTTTTATGTTAAACAATAATAAAAATTTCTAATTACAAATATTTTAAAATAAAATATCAAATAAATAAATATTATTTTAATAATTTGAAACAAAAACTAAAATAATAAATACATAACAAATATATACATACATATTTTCACAAATCACATATTACTTATACTAATTCTATACTATGCTCGTATTAATATATAGTTAATGTAAAATTCTACATTAATATTAGAGCAAAGTTGAATAATACACGTAGATATGAGTTTATTTATCTTCTCACATTGTATTTCGTACGTTTTTCAGCACGAGTATAGTATTCAATGGCGATTTTTTTAAATATTTTAAAAGTGTCAAATATTGAAAGTCCAATGCCTCTTCATATATCACTAAGCTAGAGATAAATGTCATCATTATTATGGCACGTTTTTTTAGGCATTAGACATTTGGAGATGTAACATTTATGAATCTTATTGAAAACTTAACAAATATATAATTATTATTGAAATCTGATAAATTATTTTACTGTATTAAAATAAAATTTGCATAATACTTATGTAAAAAAAAATTATTCTTTTAAAATTAATACTGTTCTCGGATGGGATTGGAACCAAAAGAACGATTCGAGTACTCTCTCGGTCAGTTAACTCTTCTTTTCTTCCTCTTGAAACAAACTTCTTGCTCTCCTTTCGTTGTTTTACTTCTCGTCCTCAGATGGTACATGCAAAAGACGCTTCAACGCTCAAGTGAGAATTTGGTATTTGACACGACACTCAGTGTTACTAATATTGTATGATGACGTACCTGATTCTTGGAATTTGTACTTATTTATACAATTACCACGGATCCTTTATTTTTGGGCCAAATTAGAAAGCTGGATCATGCTTAGAAATGCATACCTAGCACTTAAATGTTGATTATTCTCATTAATTATGTTTAGACGTAACAACTTTGGATGTGTCCATTGGTATTGGACCAAATGTCGAGTGAGGGTATCGGTCGTGTGAACCGTATCGGTACAAATACTATAATTTTTAATTAATTGTTTGTCGTTAAATTTATTATGTTAGAATAGAAAATATTAATGATTATGAAATTATTATTTGTTGGATTGAATGTTTATTATGAAGGAAAAATTATAAATCGATAGTGATAACACAATTTTATTTTTTTTTGGATGATAATTTTTTCTGCTCCAAGGAAAATATATCAATGTAAAAGGGATCCATGTGCAGGAAAAAGATTGTTAGTTTAAGTGTAGGTTGGAATTTCAAATTATGCAAAGCATAGACAAGTTGAAGAACATATAAATAAAAACATATTATTTTATGATTCTAAATTTAAGATGGTATCATGTTAATTCACGTGATTAGCTCCGGGTCCATGGATGAACATTTTTCCGGTTATTTCTTCCTTTGAATTGTCCAACAATACTAATTTATGAACTAAAATATTTTTTTCCAAATACATTATAAATTTATATTATTTTACATGTGTATAATTATAAAAGTGTATGTAAAACACAAAAATGTTTATTATATAAATGATAACTTTGTGAGATCGAGTGAAATTTAATAATAAATATGATCATAATTTCAATCTAGATTTGAACTAAAACATGCAACATAATCACCATTTCAGTGAAACTTTTTCGATATTTGAACTAAAAATATTATTTGAATTAGTTCATTTTTTATTATTTGTTTATTTCATTGTAATTAAATAAAATTATGAACATGTAATAGATTTTATACAAATGAATTTGAAAATAACATATGCATAAATGGAAAACACGTGTGTTTATATAAAGAATGAATAAATTCGAATAAACTCTACACTGGCTAAATTTTCCTTTTAATAAATATATTAAATTTAAATAATACGTATTTACCTTTTTATTTATATTTGGTGTTTTATTTAATAGAAAAAATACTGCATTGGATTTGAAATTATATTTAAATAAACTAAAATTAAACTGCAATGTTTCTAGTTTCTAGAGTCAAATCAAGTGGGTTGTTTTGCCTTAAAACTAATCCTAATCAATTATTAAATTGCTTATTATTATATATTATGAAATTCTTATGTGGAATCTCTAACATCTGTAGCTAATTTATTTAAAATCAAATTATGTTTTTAGTTCAAATCCATATTTGATCTTATCGAATTTAAACGATATAGCATATAACAGTTTTTGTATGAAAGTTACATTTGAGGTTAACTACTCCGGGTTGAGATAGTAATTTGGTACTGTAGCTAGCCCTAGAAACCCATTTTTAAAAGTTACTAAGTTTCAGTTTATCCAAGTGAACTTGTCTGTTGAAATTAGTTTTAAGAACACAAACGAAAGCTGAATCCCAAATACGAAAAAACAATATGAAAGCTGAATAACTTTTATTTGCGTTTCTTCTTTCTTGGAAAAACACAACGCTTTAGCTTTATTGTCACAAATGTTCCTAATCCTAGAACAAAATGTGTGGTGGCTTCGTTAGCGGATTATAAAGCCAACATTTTAATTTGTCATCTAAGCAGGTAATGTTTGTATGTATGTAGGCTCATAAATCGACAATAGCTACTTATAATGTTCAATGAGATATTAAGATTATTGAATCTAGTTAATTTAGACCCATCCTTGTAAAAGTTATTAAAATATTATAAATAAATTTACAGGCATAGCATTAGTGTGTGAAGGCAGAGAAGTATGAGAGAGTAAGTTGAAAAACCTCATATCCTTCTAAGAAGGATTTTGATCTTTTTAAGTATTATCTTACAAATTTTCAATGTTGAAAGCATATTTGATCTTCCCTTACCATAATGGAGAAGGGGGTGGGGGCAGAAGAAACGAAAGATCACTGAACGTAATACAAATAAGTAATTATGTGAATATGGGTACAAGGCACATGATTATGCATATGTTAGGAGCCATAAAATAAGCAGACATAAAAGTTATTCAGAAGGACAAAGCAAGAGCATGTGAAGGGAGCATATATTTGCCAGGTAAGCATCTAAAGCACCAACACGTGCCATGAAATTTACTAATGGGAATCCCAATCATCTTTTGCCACCTGGATTCATCCATAATAAATCCACAAGGCCAACACAGAAGAACGCAATCTTAAGTCTGTCACAAGTTCACAGCAGAATCTATCGTGCTTTCTGCATGTTAGTTATTCTCACATCCCAAAAAACAAACTCACGAAATATAAACACTGCGCAGACTAGTTACAAAATTCTCAATGCCTCACGTTGGTGCATCAATAATGCTGTCACAGTTTTCAGAAGGGCAATGAACAACGACAAAGAAAAACCAAGTCAAGTTAGAAACCTCTTGTCCTCAACCATACATATGACATCCCTATATAATCTGAAAAGCACAAGCTTTCATACACATGACGACCCACCAGGCAAGATCAGATTGGTGTCTACAGAGATTCCCTTATAAATAAAGATAAAGGAATTTGGCCCCACTATACAGCTAAACTAGTAACACTTACAAGTTATGGAGGAGAACTTCATCTAATTTGCCGACCATGGTTTATATAATCCTAAGGCATTTTCATTCATTCATTACTGCAATGCAACGTCTCTCGACCATCCAGGAGCAAATAACAATCATCAGTTCTCTGTGCCTCTCATGGTCGATCTTTAACATCAACTACTCTGTCATCAACCCAATAGACGTATAAGAAAAACATGACAGTATACCAATTTTTAAGCATAGCCACAAGACATTTTGATTATTACCTTTTAAACTTAAGTTCCCTGTAGATGAGCATTACGGTGAGTGAAATTGGGATCAGTGCTAAGCACAAGTGTTCCAAAGAATGCCCACTGATAACGTAGTTATTTACATGGTACAGTTTCTTGTCAGTAACACCTTCAAATTTTGCAAGCAGATAAATCCCTGTGGCAGGAAAGTTCAGGATTCAGAGCATATGCACAACATTTAATAGATTATGGTCACTGCTTAACTTGGATATCCTCAAATCATACGTTAGCAGCTGCTTTATTTTCTTTAAAATTTGCATAATTCAGGAAAATAACACATTTGAGGGCAGTGGGTTATAAGTGAAGCATGTTTCAACTTTTACAGGACCACAACACTGACATGCAATACGTGGTGAAATACAGACATCAAGATTTATTTCTGAAGTATAACGGTGAACTTTGTCCAATATAATATTCAAAACAACACAGCCAATTAGAGATAAAAGTTAATGGATAGATTGAAAATGGAGGCTTACAAAAACTTGAAAGAGTTATATCCCATAAACATGCCATGGAAGGTGTACTTCATGAATAATCATTATTTCTGAGAAGGTCTCCTAATAAAAGTACAATTATGTCACAGCATAAATATGGGGTTGGCATGCCCTTAAACCTACTTCGTGTTACAATATACATGAAATCAGGACTGGAGGCAATATTCTGAATCACACAATTGTAAACCAACTTCAACACTCTTCACCCATCTCACAACATATAACATATTTATAGAAAATACTCAATTCTTTTCACCTTTTTTTTTCACCAATAAATACTTATAAAGAAATTTATCAAATAAGTCCTTATTAGTAAACATTTAAGTTCAAAATTATATAGTTAATGTGACTAAGAAGTGGAATGACAGCATCCTTTCTCATATCAAGCATTCTAAAGATAGCATGAGATATCCTCCCAAACTCAGTAAACAACAGAGTGTTACCTTAAACGCTATTAACGACATAAGGTTTACATATTTTAGTATAGTCTTCTTTTCCTATTAGTCTATTACTAACTTGGTTAGAGAAATGACAGCAGGTCGCAAAAGAGGAAACATTATAAACAGATACTAAAATTACTTTAGTTCAAGTTGCTTAGTTAACAAACAAATGCTCCTATATTAGATTTTACGATATATCCTAGGCACTTGCTCCCTGAATGATACACTGGCTCGAAAATATCATATTTACTTAACATTTAAAATTTATACATGGAAGTAGTTTTCCACATAAAAAAGCAGGAACAGAGTCATATAGAAACTTTGCTAAGCAAAACTAGAGAATTACATTGTCCACGGCTTACCTGTAGACAAAAACCAATATCTTGAGTGAGTATATTTGGAGCGGTACATGAGTGCTATTACTGGAATAGTTAGAGGCAGAGTCAACTGGAATATCACGCAGAACCGAATATCATTATAAATTCTGCAACCAACTAGCAGACAGAATTCAGCATAGAACTTGACTACTTCAGCACCTTCACTTGGCGTATAAGCATCCAAGACAGAATAGGAATGAATTAAAAGAAAGAAGAAACTAACCGTTCATAAACTAAACATAGAAAGGCAGCAACAATAAGTGCAAACAGACAACACAGCCCAATCCTCTGGCCAAATCTCTCAACAACCAAGCTAGAGAAAAGTGAGGAGAAGGCCACCATCATCTGCCATCCACAAAACCAGTGAGCTTGACAATAAAAAAAAACAGAGACAATAAGGAGTGACCCCACTTAATTACAACTTGCAAGGAAAGTATTTTTAGTGTTGAAATGAGTTAATTTAACGAGAAAACCTCACATGGCACCGAATCAATCAACCAGTTTGAAAACAATAGAGCAATAGCAGGATCGTAGATAGAACATAGAATACTAACTAACCGGTAAAGTGTCCCACAACACACGGTGGTCATCGGGTTTCAAATGGTAATAAGCAGAGCCAAAAGCCACCCCAGCTATTCCAGCATAGAACAGTGCCCATGTCCAAACCTCACCTTGGGAACTGCAACAACACAACGATGTCAATTAACGGTTGGAAAGGAACTAACCAATTTCGTTACGCAGGAACCAAAACCTTATGTTGAAGACACCTCCTTCGAGGGCAAGTACAAGGCCCAGAATCCCCACAATTAAGAACGGGAAATTCGTCATCACATTCAACGTGTTGGGTACTCCTGGAGAACCCAAAATCATGAGAACATGGATGAAGCAACCGAAACAAAATTCACCCCAAAATTATGATCTCGTGCACAATGTGGGTGGTTACCGAGAAGATTGCGCATGTCAACGAATTGGTGGTGCTTGGGAGAGCGAGGGATTGTGGGAGTGAAGAAGATTAAGCACATGCAACACAGAAACGTTGCTCCACATACACGACTTGTCGTCCACCTTCTGCATTGTTGATTCACCACCCAACCCAAATCCATCGTTTTCTTCTTCTTCTTCTTCTCCTCTGTCTCAACCGCTCTTTCTTTCTTCTTGTTTTGCGGTTTGAAGGTATGAAGAAAGGAAAGAAGGTGGAGTGTTTGGGTTTCGAGAAAAAGTGTTTTCGTCTGTTTGCACTCCCAACACAACAGTGTCCCCACACTGCCAAGAGAAAATTTGTCGTTTGGGTTCTGGGGTTTCAGTGCGCTTCTGATTTTGACTTCCTATTTTTTTTTTTCTTCCTTCAAACGCAAATAAATAATAGATAAAAGTACGTTTAACTTCGCCGTTTTGATTTGATTTAGGTAGGTCCCACGTGGCTATGAAATCAACGTTTCTAACGTGATTTTGTCCCACCCTTTTTCATTTTTTTTTCTGCTTTCATAGATTGAGGTGGCTCAAGTGTTTCTTCCTGCACCTCCATAAATTCTTTTGTCACCTCCTTAGAAAATATAAAAATACTTTTTTTATTCTTTTTCTGTCATCTCATAAAGTAATTTTAGGATTATATAATCCCGCATTGAAAAAATATGTTCAAATTATATAATCCAAAAATTAATCACGTATATAAAAAAACTATCAATTTATCTAGAGACTAATTACGAATTTAAAAAAAAACTTCCAAATTACCTAATCTGGAATATTACAGAGGAATATTTTTTAAAATATGAATATTTTTGGAAATATGAAAATTAATGAAGCTGAGAAAAGAACATATGGAATTTTTTTGGAAATATGGAATTTTTTTGGAAATATGAAAATTTATGGAAGAAAATGTGGAAGTGTAGAAAGAATGAGCCCTTTTACCAGAGAGTCTGTTTAGTGAGCCGAAGAGCCTAATTAGTAACTCTGGGTTGACCCATAATTTTTGTCCATTCAATCCAATCTCAATGAGAAAGGGGTAAAAAAGAAAAGACAAATTCTTGCACCATACCAATTTGAACTTCTCTCCTATTATTTAAAAAAAAAATCAAAATTATTACCTATTATGAGTTAATCCGAAATTTAGAAAATACACTTTGAAAATTAAAATCTTATTTTAAAAAAAAAATCTGAAATGTAAAAAATACATTTTGAAAAAAAAAATTGAAACACAAAATAAAAAAATGTATTTTGGAATTCATAAATATATTTCGGAAATTCAAATAAAAAATGTATTTAAAAGAAGATTCTGAAATTTTTTATCTATACCCACATTTTATTTAAAGTCATTTTCATATTTTTTAGAAGTTTTTTTATCATTTCATTGACAATGAATTTTGGAATTCATAAATATATTTCGGAAATTCAAATAAAAAATGTATTTAAAAAAAGATTCTGAAATATTTTTATCTATACCCACATTTTATTTAAAGTCATTTTCATCTTTTTTAGAAGTTATCATTTCATTGACAATGAATTTTGGAATTCATAAATATATTTCGGAAATTCAAATAAAAAATGTATTTAAAAAAAGATTCTGAAATTTTTTTATCTATACCCACATTTTATTTAAAGTCATTTTCATTTTTTTAGAAGTTTTTTTATCATTTCATTGACAAATTGGATGCAGTAGCAAATTGACATGGTGCAGAAAGAATTTGTCAAACCGAAAAGGGTGGTTGGGTTCATCCTAAACCCAATAAGTATTCTTTTATGGACAAGTGTAGAATAATTTTTGTTTTTTCATCTATTTTCAACATTTTTTAAATTATATTTAACATAAATCATAAGAATTTTTTATTTGAAAGTATTTTTCCGATCATAGTTAACTTAAAATGTTGTAAAAACATTACTTAACACATAAGGTGAGTTGTTGTGAAATATTCTTTATTTTATAATATATTCGTTGATATTTTACGAGTCAATTTTGGGTTTAATGACTGATTAATCGAGTCAAATAATACTTCGAGTCACACAATAAATAATAATAATAATATTGGGAAAAAAATCAATAAATCAATTAAATATTGATTAACTGAAAGATGTTACAAATATTCTTAAGATATTCCAACATACCTATATACCAATATACATTCCTATTAATCAGGAATATTAATTAGGAAAGAGATGCATTTCAACCAATATACTTCTTTGTCTTCATGATAATAATTTAGATACACTTACGAAATCAAACTAGTTTAAAACAAGAAGGTAACAACATTACACTATTTTATTTATTTGTTTAATTGGAGTTGTGGTGACTATTTTTGAATTAAATAGTCTAATTTTTATTCTTCATGTTCTGCTTCAGTTTTTGTTAGTATTACTTAACTAAAATCTTGACTTGAGGTAGGTGTTTGTATAATGAGGTAAAATAATTTACTTATTTTTAAAAAAAATTTAATATACAGTGAGAAAATAATTAGTATTCACGTATATTTTTGTAGGAAATCTTAAGAGTATAATACATGAATTTTCGTGTATGCGTAAGGAGAAAATTTAAGTAAGTGCATGAGTATATAGAAACCTAACAGATTAAAGTTATTCTCAGCATTAGCATGGAGATGAAACTTGAGTGCTAATAGCGAATGCATGTATAAGATATATAAATAAATAGACACTTAGCTAGCATAAAGATATAATTTAAATTTGTTTTTGGCACACATACGAGGATGAAATAATATGCTACCTTAAATATTTCTCATTGACACTGCAAACCCTAGAAACAAATTTTACATGTGATGGTAAATAAAGTAAGATTGAGTGTTGGTGCAAATGTCTTTCAAGCTGAAAGTGCATCATTATGGGTTCACATTAAAATCCACATATGATATGATGTATTCTATTAGTGACAAAGTGAAATTGTTCTGATATATCTAATACTATCATATTTTTAAAAAATAGTTTATATTATACTTGTCTCTTAGTCCATTTAGATTTTTTTTAAGAAAAAAATCGTGACGAAAATATAAACTCCAAAACAAATAATAAGATTAAAATTGCTAAATATGTTTTTTTTAACAAAGTTGAAGTTGAAACTCTTATAAAATATTCCTTCATAATAGTGGTGATATTGTTGGAGAAATTCAGTTAAATGATTAAAAAGAAAACATCAAAATTGGGTTGGATGATAATTTTGATAGAAAGACAACAAAGCATGAAAGTAATATAAGATGAAGATGAGACCAAAGAGGATGCTAGAATATAAATCATACTTTTAACAATTGGTTTTAATTGATTTTGAATAAATTTCATTTTTTAGATTAATTTTATTATAAAAGCTATGTGTCAACAATGCCAAAGAAGGCTGACATAGTATCTTATGAAGCTTTCTTTTAAAGGAAAATACTCAAAGAGATTTGGGTTTTCATAATCTTTATGTATTTAAAGTCTTGCTTATGCAGCCACTTGGAACATTATCATAAGAACATATGTTCTAAAGGTGCAAAACTACGTACATGGGAGACTTGTGGGCATGTATGTGTCGTGTTTTACACAACATTCATTTCCAAATTGGAAATTTATCACTTGTATATGGAAAAACTTTTCTAATCATGTGCACGGGATTATTAACGATGAATTGAACTATTAAATTTTTGGTTTGATAGATACATTCCTTTACAATTATGTCGTTGTAGATAATTATCTGATTTCCGTGAATATATACGCTTATAATCACACCAAAAGAAATTTAGTGATATAAATATTTATCATTAAATATTATTAATATTTAGTAACAATAATTAAATTGTCATTAATATTATGAAAATAATTTTAAATATAAATATTACTAATAATTTTGTGTATTGATTTCACAATATTAAAATAATAAAATTTGTAAAAGGGTTGTCTTTTCTACTTATAGACTACATTTATATGTTTGTGGTCATTTTTAAGGTAGAATTTTATTGTTTAGCTCACATATTCTAAAGACAACACTTAAAAAAAATATGACATTAATAAGAACTATTTCATAAACGTGATCTTTAATAGTCCTTAATCCACACCTGTAAAATTGTTACCTTTCTATATTTAGGCAACAACTCTATATAAGTGTGACCTAGTTGAGTGTTGTTTAAAATAAAAAAATAGTGTTAGTGAAGCATAACAAATTTATTCAAAAAGTATTTAAAAAAAAAAATACTAAAACATTAAAGTGAGAACATTAGGTAACTTTGTTTGGATTTACTATTTTGCAAGGATTTGGCACGAATAATTAATTTTGTTTTTTGTAAAATGAACAGAGACTTGTATCTAATAATTAAGAAAACACGCAGAAATTGCGTCCAATAGAAAGAATTAAGAAAATACAAATTGAAGATAAAGAAAATCCAAAAAAAAAAAAACAAAAAATATTAATTGAAATTAAAACAAAAAAATAGGAAATAGATGAGTTGTGTTTGCATTTAAAACCCATTTGAAAAAAAAATAGGTACACACCAATTATAGGATTGTTGAGGCAAGCTATAATGATTTCCAAATGGACCACCATCAACGATATTCTCAATCGTCCCGCAAAATGTTACTGAACAAGTTCTTAATCACTGCGTAAACCAACCTAAACAATCCAAAATCAAATTCAAAAAATAAAAATCAGAAACAAAATTAAAGAAATGTCTCTCCCTAAACCCTAAATGGATTCAAATCCCAAGAATAGTTTATCATAAACTGATATTGAAGCTATAAATATCACATACAACCCAAAAATAATTTAACAATTCAAAATTGACTCAAAAGGAGAAGGAATATAAATAAACTTACTCTTTCTAAAACTTTAATGAGAGAATCTCAGGAATCCAATGGCTCTAATCATCAGTTTGATGATAAATGAGTTCAAGAAGTTAGAGATAAGATAGGGAAAGGGAAAAAGAGTTTGTAGACAATGAGTATTCTCTTAAAATAGACTTGAATAATTTTTTTTTATATATATTTTTTTCCACTTTAGTAATAAAATATTAATACTATATTACTTTTCCTTTGAAGTTATTTTTCTAGGTTCTTACATACTCATTACTTTATTTGTTTACTTTTCTTTTATTTATACTTTTTTTAAATTTACTCAAAAGCTTTTATTTTATTTTATTTCCACTTATTTGCATTTACCTCTTCGTGCTTATTTATACTCATTTTTTCTCTCTATTAAATGGTTTGTAAGTGATGTTGATCCGATCGGTCATCGGTAGTCGATGACATCAGCATCAGAGAACCACGTGGACCACTCACAGGGTGACACGTGGACCAGGTGGCAGAGAGGTAGGGGGACGATCGCCAAGAGAGGTGA
>Ga0123342_1001246_pt1 | contig 42762 bp, 21 predicted proteins | sample Turbeawhitnodule_FD_89960 | JGI IMG/M metagenome (GOLD analysis project Ga0123342, IMG submission 89960) | Root nodule microbial communities of legume samples collected from Mexico - Turtle bean Mexico white nodule | ecosystem: Host-associated > Plants > Roots > Nodule | place: Mexico: Nepantla...
ACGCGAAACGAAGGCAAAGACGAGAAATAAAGTTTGAAATTGTGTGTGGCGCGCTTCAAAATTTAGGGTAAAAAAGGATTTACGAATGCGGTTATTCAAATAACCGCATTCGTAAATCAAGCGTTTTGATTTACGAATGCGGCTATACAAATAGCCGCATTCCTAAATCAAGCGTTTTGATTTACAAGTGCGGTTATACAAATAACCGCATTCGTAAATCAAAATAATTTAAAAAATGTCACAACGTTTTTTACGAAAGCAGGTAGCGCAAAAGCCGCATTAAATAAAGCGTATCCTTTTCTTCTTTTTTCACTAGTGGTTATTGGTTAATGACATTCTATTTCATTATTCTTTATAATAAATATAAAAATATTTGTTATACTTTTTTATCAACCTATCATCTATACTAGTTTCATCTATGTTGTTGAAATATCAAGTTGTTATTTAAGGAACAAATCCATAACATGTTCTGTAGAAAACAACTACCAGGCAGATAAAATAGCATAATTGAGACATACATAGGTTTGAAAATTCGACCTATTAGTAATCTAATACACAATACAAGATTAATATGCCAGTCTCAGTATGTAAAAGACGACTTAAAAAACTTATTCCTAATTCAGTCTTAGACTTTTAGCTGTATTTCACACAAAAAAAACTTGTTATATCCTCCACTGAAAAAATTGTCGAGTGCTTCTCAATTGCTTTGAACCAAAGTAAACAGAATTACTTTGCTTTGAACCAAAATATATAAGTGTGATTTTGAGAATATTTTTATGCCAAATGCAAGGCTATTTGGTGGTAAATAACACACAATTAACACATACAGTAGAAAAGGAATGGTGCAGAATAAATGTTACAGACTATGGAAGAGCTAATCAATTAAACAGCAAAAACTATACATAATGAAAAAGTGAATCAAGTTGTAAAATGTGGATGGTCTTGCAAGACTTGTTCAACCTTTGTTCGATCAAGAGGTTTTTCAAAGCAATAGTTGGATCCTGCACCTAAAAATTCTTCAGTATCTTTCCCATCAGCACGCGTAGTAATTCCCACTATCAAGCTCTTAACACCCATTCCACGTAGCTCTTTTGTGGCCTATTTAAGACACCAATCATAATCACCATTAAATAATCACATTAAATACTCTACTTCACTAATTAATCACAAATCACTTTTTTTTATCCGCAATAAAAAATAAATAAATAAGAACCACTTCAGATAGTTCAACTCTTATACATTGTACACAAATGTCAGCTTTAAACAAAAATCACCAGATTAACTAAAACTCCCTACACTTACTACTTCTAGAAAACAACTTCAACAAACCAACTTCATACTCTCCACAGGTTCCAAACACCAATTAGAATAAGAAAACGAAACAAAGCGAATTTTTGCAGAAATCCAAGATCAAACCTTTATTTGCACCAAAACAAATGCTTCAGACACGTCAGTTACTCCCTTTTTGAAAACAATATGATTCTTATGGTTTCAAATTTTACTCATCACCCCAACCCAAATTGTGCTCCATACAATATTAACCGAATCAGAAGACAAAATCATCCCAAATTGATCAAAGTTTGACTTCGGATCAATATGAGACACAAACGATACACCAAACCATTTAAAGCATAAACGCCACCCATCACTTTCACATATATAATAAATGTATCATGCTACAGTGTACCTCGTGACCATCCATGATGGGCATTTCTTTGTCCATGAAAATAATGTCAAAATTCGCCCCACATCGATAGAGTTCCACTGCTTCCTTTCCATCATTAACCGTTTTCGCGTCCATGTTAAATAACCGCTCCAACATCGCCTTGTGGATTTTCCGAATCATAGCATCGTCATCCACAATCAGTGCTGAAATTCTTGATCCTTCCTTCCACTGCTTATTTGACTCCATTTTATTCCTGTCATCACACATTAATCAATTAAGTTCAAAATAATTGTAATAATAAAGAAAAATTCAGGAACATAACGTGCATGTACATGCATGGCATAGAAATCCAAATTCACGTACACGCATAATTAAGCATTGACATAACTATTTAACAGAATTAGTGAGTGATGAATGAAGTTTAAACCTAAAGTATATATAATAAAGGCAAAGAAAACAGTTACAAAAATAAATAAATGTTCAACACTTATACATAAAGAGCAAAATACCTTACCATATTCCTATCACGAAATACTTACCTGATTATCTAAGGAACAACCAAACTAATCACAGAAAAACATTAAACAATCATCCTCATACAATCCACTAGATTCAAAACCCAATTAGAGTATCAGAAGGAAACACAACGGGGCTTTGAGTAAATTCACGACCAAAACTTTACCTGTACCAAGGCGAATACTTTGAGCGCATCTACGACCCCTATCGAAGGATACACAGTTCTTATGATTCCAAATATCACTCACAACTCCAATCTAAATTATACCTCAAACGTCATTAACTGAATCTCATGAACTGTAAAAAATTTACCAAAGGATCCTTATGTTCATAAAGAATGATATCGCTTCAGTTATTTTGATTCTAATTGGTGAAAGGTGTATCATAAGTTCTTGTCTGCATATAAATACTAATTAACATATATGCATTTGGGAGATTAAAAATGATGGATATTGAGAGAAAGAGAAGCTGAAATGGAAGTTTGATAATGTATTTCAATTTCCCTGTTGGATAAGGAATTAGATACGCAATTATTAATTTTGGTATATTGGATGTGTAATAATTATATTATCGCCATATATATTTAATACAAATCCATTGAATGATATAAATTATTAAACTACTGTGAAAATCTTTATTTAAATGGTAAAAGGATGAGATGCAACCCTACATTTCTCTATCCATTAAAATATCCCCCACTCTTAATTTGTAACAAAATCACATTAGATTTCACTTTGTATGCATTTCATTTTCCAGTTTTAGGAGAATCTATTTCTACGTCTATAATATTACTTTATACTATTAATAGAGGGGATGATTTCATTTTCTCCCTTTCTTAATAATTTATAAACTTTACCTCTTTCTATTCACCCATTTACCTATTATATTTTCTGTTTTTTCACTTTTATGTTTTTCTTCTCTCTTATTAAAATGCAAACACTAAAAAATATATTTAAAATTACATTTTTTACTTCACATTTAGTCATTCACAAGTTACATAACAATAATAAGTTTATGTCAAAATGATTAAAGATAATTTATGAATTTGATAACACACTCGAATAACAATATGTATTAAAAAACATTTTTTATTGTTGTTATTAATTACACAAATTAGATACATTAGTTGTCTTTCAATCTTCTAAAAAGTGATCACTTTATATAATAAAAAGTTTATATATATATATATATATATATGTTGTCATTACTACTTAAGTATTTAAAACAGTCATTTATTGCAGCATATATCTTTAAAAAAATTATCCTATTTTTACAAATTAAAAAATATTAAATTGATTTTTTTATTGAATGAATTTTTTAATAAAAAAATCAATGTATTAAGTTTGATTACTAAAATATAAGTATATGTTCATATTTTTTATAAGAAATTATTCGTATTAAAAAGTATAAACAAATTGTGAAATTAAATTAAGCTCGCATTATTTAAATTAAAAATCGTGTATAAATATCACATTATAAAAAGAATAAATTAAAACTACAAAAAAATATGATTTTCAAATAAGAAATTTTTTTGTTGAGAGAGATGGGAGGGATTAATAGTTACAGTTAGATTAAAATAGGCAGTTTAAATTAAAATATTTGTTTAATAGTTGTTTACAAACTTTTCTATATTATTAGATCTCTAAATATTTTATTTCTTTTTTTAAACCAAAAATTTATAAATTTTAAAATAAAATATCTAAAATATCTCAATTATTTAATTTTAAATATATCTTAATAACCATACCAAATTTAAATTATAAGGATTAACTTCTTATTATCAAAATCACTAAAACATTCTATTTATAATAAAGTTAAAGATATTGATTTTTTTTTTATAATATGAGTAGATCACTTTATTAAATTTCAACTTCAAATATGAAATGAAATATTTAACAATAATTAATAATGAATTTTTTTTCATTTATTATAGCATACTTATGAATAGTTTTACTCTTTATCTTAACAGTTTATACAATTGTAGATAAATTCTTATCTGATATATAACAATACATATTTAATTTATTTTATTAAATTAAAAATTAATTAATGTACAAATAGACGAGAAATTAATTCCAGCAAATTCAGTACATATAATGAAACACCCAACTTTCAACTGTGTTCTTGTTTTATGGTTCCCATTAGCTAAGGAAAATACTAACTGCATCATCAGAAAAACAACATAAAATGATTACCTAAACGTGTAGCTTCTTCTTCAGTAGAACATTGAAACTGGTTCTGGAAAACGTGAAATCTGGAACAGGGCTGAAAGAATCAAGATCTTCTGATGGCTGGTTGAAAAGAATGTTTTGACAAAGGCAAAATCCATGAATCGGAAGCACAAGTATGAATATATATGGTGATAGAAAGGCACAGCTTGTAGATGAGAAGCAAGTTTGGAATCCTTGAGAGTGAGAAAAAACAAAATGCATTTGCTTAAAGAAATTAACTTCTGAAACGTAACCTAGCTAAAGATCACCACTTTGATCATACCAACAATGACTTGTTGTTTTTAAATGTCAAATATAATCCAAGGAACTTTCCCAATACATTTGATTTTCATTTTATTTTTGCAAAATCTATCACTTCTCGTCCTTTTGCGTGTGCTAATCACTCGTCCATATACTGAAAATAAACAAAACAGTGCATCCAAGTCCATCCACCACGTGAATGTTATTATTATAGTTTGGCCTTTGTTAAGGCCAATTTACTTTTTTACACTTTTACCGGGTGCAAATATGAATTATTTTATCTTGTTTGTTTTCTTTCTTACAAACAAATGGTTTAAATTATGGTTATGCTTATAGTTTTTACGTATTTATTATTATTTAGTTTACTGTCATTGTATAATTGTGCAAATCTCTTATTAAATAATTGTAAATCAAAATTACAACTTTAAACATCATGCCTAATGTACATCACGGGACAATTAATATGCAATAATGTGTACGGGACGAAAATTGATATTAAGTTAATTAGCTAAACTTCTATTACTCGATTTGAAGATGGGACAAAAATTGCTATTAAGTTAATTAGCTAAACTTTTGTTACTCGATTTAAAGATGAGATAAAAATTGATATTAAGTTAATTAGCTAAAGTTTTGTTATTCGATTTAAAGAAGAGACAAAAATTGATTTAAGTTAATTAAACTCTTGTTACTCAATTTAAAGATGGGACAGAATTTGATATTAAAGATGGGATACTAATTGATTTAAGTTAATTAAACTATTCTTACTCGATTTAAATATGGGACAAAAATTGATATTAAGTTTACTAAACTCTTGTTATTTGAGTGAGAGATGAAAACCAATTTGATTTAGAGATGAAAATCAAAAACAAATTTATTGGCAAAATTTTAAACTAATGACAGAATTCAATTTCAGAACATACATAATGACCAGTTTAAGTAGTGATATCAATGATCAATTTAATGACTAAGATCATTGACCAATTCAAAAATTATAATAAGTCATTAATTTAGGAACATATAATGAAAGAGACTCAAATTAGTGGAAAAAAAAACAAGAAATGATGTTAGTGACAATTATTAGTCACCAATAGTTTTTTCCTTTAATTTTCTTTTTCAAGACTGATAGAAATGAATGTTTTATTTTATTTTGATATATTTAGTTTAAAAAATAAAAATATTAATTTTCTTAATATTGATATCTCTCCTAACTACTTAAATTAATTTATAAGTATATTTATCATTTTTAATAAGTATATTTTTGTTAAAGAAAGTCGTTTATTAATTATATAAATGATATAATTGATACCTTTTTTTTTAAATCATACAATATTTTAAAACAAAAATAATTTACCCAATAAATGTACAACTTAAATTATAGTTTTTTTTTTATATAAAAATAAAATGAAGTCAGTAAAACCAGGGACATACTTATAGAAAAATGAAAAAAGAATTTGTTTCTTTAATAAAGGAGAAGATCATTTAAGAATGATATTAATAATAATATTATAATTTAAATAACGAACACCTATAAATTAATTATTAATTATAATTAAGTAATTTAATATATAATAATAATAATAATTTTAATTTATACAATTAAAAATATTAATTACCGAGTTCACACTTTAAAATATTTATGTAATAAAATTTTATATATATATATAAAATGTGTGGACTTACTCTTTAATAGGAAAGAAAGGTGGTTGAAGTTCTGAACTCATGCTGGTCATCACGAAAGGGACTTCACTCTTCTTTTAATTTACCCCTTTTTGTATGCAACATGTAGAAATACTAAAAGTATAATTTCTCGATTCAAATAACCTACGTACTCTACTGCAATTTCTCACTGGATCTTATTGGTTTTCTTGTTAATTTTTTTATTTTTTTTATCAACAATAAATTAATAAATAAAAACAAAAACAGGACACTTGACATCTCCCAACCTTTATACAAATCTCAAATACTCAATTACAATCCAGAGAACTAAAAGCATGCATGGCTTTCGATTACTCCGCCAAAGACATGGTTTTCTTGTTAATGTCCTCGAGTTTATAAGCAAGATGCAGAGTATATATAAAAAAAGAAAGGCCAAGGAAAAAAGCGGAGAAGATTGAGTAAAATTATTTAATTGATCAATAATTTGTTCGCGAAATAACAACTCAAAAGACTGTGACAGTCGCACACACAAAACAAAAAACACCTGATAGTCGATACAAGTTTATAACAATCACCATTCCAATCACAAAGAAGACATCGTAAGTGTTTGTCATTTTGTAGCATCCAGTGCTAGGACGGTGCTGAGGTTCATTGGTTTCATGTATCGTTTAGAACCCGACATAATCTGCTCCACAATGATTCTGCTTGCCTTTTCGGATGGATGGAATGGATCCCAAAACGCATGCAAGTTTCTGTCTGGGCACAAGTTTGAGAGTGGTGTGCATAACCCAATCCCGTTGTACGGTCCTTGCCCACAGCAAGCAATTCTTGATGTAGTAAATCCTGCTCAACAACAACAACAACATACATTAACGTCTTAATTACTTTGTATTTAATTAATATGAACACAATTATTGGAATCAAGTTGACATGCATGAAAGTTTATTATATATATGCAGTGATCAAGTACCATATGCTGCAGGGTTATTTACGAAATCATTGTGCATCAGTGCTGTATTTGCAGCGATAAAAACGTCTTTGCCAATTTTCTTGTTGAGTCCTTGAATCATGTGTTGCAGTTGAGGGTTGTAGAGTGATGCAGCTCGTTGAAGTTCAGCAGAACATCCTCCACTTGTTCCACGCAAGGCCAGTTCTGCTGGAACACAACCCATTGGTCCAGTTCCTGTCACGATTACTCTTCGAGCTCCCAGATCATACAGCCTCTGTAATAATTTGTGACAAATTAATTTAAGCAATAATGTGTGTGTCAATCGACATGCGAGAGTGATTCGCTTACCATCAAGAGTTTACGGTACTCCACAATGAGATATTTGACATAATTCTGCAGCGAAAACTGGCGAGACCTTGCAGAATAAGGTACCAAGTAGTAATTGTTTACAAAATCGTTGCCACCAACAGTGATGAGGACCAATGCTTGGTTCACAAGTTTCTTTGCCCGCGCTACTCCAGTTAGAATGGACACTCGTTGCTGGTATTCTTCAAAGTAGTCCAACTGTCTATACATTCTGATTATGTTTAGCTGCAGAATTAACTTAGGGAGATTATTTGTGTACAACAAGTTTATATACAAAAAAATTCAGACCCTTATATATATTTAGTACGTAACTCGACCATGATTACTTCTGAACATATCTGCGTATTACTATACCAACAAAAGAAACAAGTAGCAGCAACACACTCACAAACTGAGCTCCAGTGTCGTTAAGAATGCCAATTCCAGCGGAAGCAAAGTTGGCTCCATTCAGAAGATTGTCACCTTTTAGTTGTGGACTCAAATATGGCAACACGGATTCACCACCCATTCCTTCACCTGATAATCAACAAAACAGGTTAACTAATTATATATACATGCATGGTTAATTCTAACACTAGCGATGACAAAACATTGATTATTTATATGCAATGATACTTAACTGATAAGATCAGGAATGTTGAGGCCATTGGAAAAGCGACCAGTTGCTTTGCCAGTTGGATAGTCAATGCCATAAGGAGGAGAATCGGCTCGTGCAGTGGTGGCCAAGTAATTGTTGTTACCACTGTCAACGAGTGAATCTCCAAACACAAAGAAAGCCCTGGACTTGGCCTCAACCCCAGCTACCAAAGCTATACCGAAAAGTATCAGCATGGTGCCAACAAAACCTGAGGGAACTGCCATTGGGTTGAAAACAATCAACCTTTCGATGTTGATGTTGATGTTGATGCAGTGAGAGTTGAAACAAGGCTTTTTATAGCCGCTTAATAGTTTACTTTCAAACTAGAAAATAAATAAGAATGGAATTATAAACGAAGGATTTTAGCAGGGTATGCAGTAGGCAATTAGGTTTTGGGTTTTGCACGTCAACTTTTAGGTGGTGTTTAAATTGAGAATGAATAATTGAATGATTGTATAGTTCTAAAGGTGCATGAGGCATGTGATGAGAAGTGGAAAAGAGAAATTATTTCCGCCGCCCAAGCATTATACGCAGAATTAGAAAGAGACGAAAAAAGCGAAAAGTGAAAACGGGTATGTTTCCTTGGGTTGATGCGTGCTTTTAATATACAACAGTATATAATTGTTGTTGTCACCTAGGTCATGAATTATGGTGGCTACAGTCACGAGTGGAACTTCAGTTTTCAGCTAACTTGTTTTCACAACGCCTTACACCTTTTGCCAGCTTGCAGCTATCCAAGGTTAATTATTTCTTGCATCAATGGTTTCAAATGGTTAATGATCAATGAACCATTTTCCTTTGGGTAATTAATTAGCTCCAACGACGAAGTGAGCTCTTCTAAATGGATTTCGACTTCACTCTCAAAAACTTTTTTTTATAGGCACCTTGACATGTGGCTCAAGTAAGCTGAGTTTTTTTTTATCAAAAACAACATAGTGTAATTTTATCCTGAAATTTGACTGATTTTAAAAAACTTACTTTAAGATCACGAAATCATATCATAATGACACAATTTTTAATTATTTTTAAGTAAAGTCATATCATACATAACTTTACTTCAAATCATGTTATCTTGAAGTTATGTAAACCTTACATGATTTTTGTGCAATTGGATTTAAACTGAAGTGTGTCATTATGGTATGACTTTTGTCTAAGTCAATATTTATTAACATACGTATTTTAAAGAAAAAAAAATATTAATATACATCATATTAGTTAACGTAAATAGTGGATAAATTTGATGTAAAAAATATTGTTTTAATAATTGTAAAAAAAAGAGAACAAATATAAATTTAATAAAATTATAAAGATAATAAAAGGTGTTTGAAAATTTGTTATAAAGATTGTGATTTTAAATATTAGTTGGTTAGTTTTATGGATTTATGTTGCATTTAAATACATATAGGTAAGAAAAAATATGAGGAAATTGATAATGAAAGTTGGAACTAAATTTAACTATGAAGCTTGTTTATATGAATAGTTGTTTTTATTGAGAATTTTACTCCTACAATATGAACACTTTTTTCACTTGTTCATAACTAAATCATCTATTTCATAATGGATATGTTGAGTATTTAGTCTTCCTTATTTGTGTCGACACATCATCGGATCAGGTACCGAATTTGATCATTTGTAAGTAAATCAATAATCTTCATTTTGAATGGGATAAAATTGGACCCTATAAACCTTAAAATTATAATTTTTTTTATATAAAACTAATTATACCCAAATATGAAACAATACAATATTAAACAACATTTTTTTCTAAAACAAAACTCCAACATAAATTTTATTTATCAAATAACCTAATCAAAATATTACATAACTTACTATCATTCAATACACAATTTTAATTTATTTCAACTATAATTAAATATTATTATTTACATAAAATTCATTGCTGATAAAAAAAAACTTTTTACATAAAATTTATCTATTATTTACATATCAATTGTTGGTTAGTAGGAGAATAATGAGTTGTGTAGTAATATGTTAGAATAAATATGATATTTTCAGTTAATTAATCCAAGATACCACAATGGTTCAAAGTTTAAAGATAGCAAATTCTTCCTCCACCTCATGAATAAGTTGTGACATGCACGTCTTAAAATTTCTAAAATTCCCCTTCATTCTAAAATTAAAAATTCAGAATTAAAAAAAGTAAATTTTGGAATATATTTTTATTTTAAAAAAATAGAACTTTGGAGTAGAATTGAAAAATCAAAATTTTACTAAAAAAACAATTTCGGTATAAAAAAATACATTCTAAAATAATTATGAAAACAAAATTCAGAATATATTCTAGAAAAGGGAATTCAAGAAACCGACAAAATTCCAGAAATTCAAATCCAAAAAATATTAAAAAAATCAATTTTAAAATGTATATTAATCCATATCTCATTTTATTTAAAATCATTCTTATCATTTCACATAAAAATTGGTCCATGTTCAAATTTGTTGGGTGGAGAAGTAATTGTCAATAAACAGCATTGATTGTTAAGCCCAAGTCCCAAATATTTGAGCAACAACAATGTTTTAATTAAATTTTCAAATTATATAGTTTTAATTAAATTTTCAAATTATATAGTTTTAATCTATACATTTTCTTTTACTATTTTATCTATAAATTTTAAAGGAAAATTTATTTTATTTGTATATTATTTTAAAAGTTAAAATGACATTAATCATTACTTTTTTTAATTACACCCTTATAAGAAAAGAAAGACACATTAGTGTACTAAATAAAAATTGCATATTACAAACTATAATAAATAAAAGAAAACGAACTTATGTTAAAAAATGTGGTATAAAAGTTATACGTGTTCGTCACGATGTCATACGTAGAAAATACAGAAGCGAGGAACACGGGAGACAAATACGAAGTTTAGGGTCAATTTATTTCTTTTAGAAAGAAAATGCGTAGATTATGTCGGCACCGCACTACCTAATGGTTTCCATCGAATAACTAAATTAAATAGAGAACGTGGTTATACGTGGAATAAAAAGTAGTTATAACCATCACGAATTAAGTCAAGCACGTTAATGTACGTTTTTCATACAATTAGAAAATTCTCACTAAGCACCATCGCTGACTTGAGCGTCGGAGTGTAATCGCAGGTACCCCACCGACCGATCGAGACAGTAAAGAGAAAAGAAAACTTGAAGAATAAGATAACCAAGAACGAAGTAAGCATCGTACATTGACATGGATTAACATTACCCATCCCCAATATTCACACAGGTAAAAAAATAAACATGGTTGGATAAGTTAGACAACATTTAAAAAAATAGTTAAAAATTATTAAGCATATTTATTAAATTAAATCATTGTTGAAAAGTGAATGGGTAGGGTGTTAAAGTATTAACACCCGTAAAAAAAATAGTCCTACCAACTCCACTTGGAATAACCTTGCTAATATCAACTTAAACATAACATGACTTATATTTTCCAATTGGTTACAGGATATTATTAAAATACAATTTAGGTTTTTGTATCAAAACTGAATATATTTCAATAACAAAGTACAAAATAAATTTTATTTTAATAATAACGTACAAGAGTTTAAAATAAATTTAAGTGACACCTTCTAACTCTTTTTTTGTATTATACTAATATTCTTAGTTTTCTTTTTAATTATATACAAATATAAGAGTATCAATATTTTTTTAATGTTTTTTTATTGATAAAGAATAAATTAATTAAATAAATAAAGCATTTGAGGATACTCAAATTCTTATAAACAAAAGATTGGGCTAAAACGCTCTGATCCAAACAAACCAACCCAGCCCAAACATAGAAAAACATGCGCTGTATCACATACCAAAAAGACTGTTTCTTCATGCACCTCCATATCTTCTTCTGCCATCTCCATACACAACATGAAAATACATTTTTATTCTTCTTGTGTCACTCCCATAAAATAACTTTCGGATTATGTAATCTGGAAACGCATTTGAAAAAAGACTTCCGGATTACATAATCCGGAAGTTAAAAAAGACTTCCAGATTATATAATCCGAAAAGTAATCATGCATCTGAAAAAAGACTTCCATATTATATAATTCAGAAACTAATTACAAATTTGAAAAATGACTTCCAGATTATGTAATCCGAAATATTACAGAGGGACATTTTTGGAAATTCAAAAATCTATGGAGGTGAGAGAAGAAGGTATAGAGGTGCAGGAAGAAGCAGCCTACCAAAAAAGCTATGCATAAGCCTCCTGCGTCCAAAACAGAGTGCATTGTAAAAACACTCACAGAACCTCTGTTAATTTAGCATCCATTTTTTCTATGCATCTTCTTCTTTGTTGCGTGCAGTCTCACTACAAATGAAAATTAAAAAAAAATTTATGCAAGTAAGCACGATTTCATTGAAAATAAAAATTATGCTTTTAACTTTCAATAAAATAAAAAACAAAGTATGCTTTTAAGCAAGATATCATCTTTGAGTCTAAATTTGTGTTGGAAGAATGAGTTATTCATTTTTGAAATTGTTATTCTAAGCACATTTTACTTAGTTCCATAATATTTTTAAAGTTTTTCATTTACGTAATATTTAACTGAAATTACTATAGTTTGGTTAAAAAAAACTAAAAAAGTTAAAAAGATGTTCCTATTAACTTTAATAGTTGATCAAATCTTCCAAAATCATAAAATGACGTTTTAACACTTTTTTAAATGCATGCATAAGTCAAGCTTTGTAACCTTGTTTTTTATAATTAGATATACTACTTTTCTGTCTTAAAATTGATTTCATTTTTCAGACATACGAAAAACTTGTTCAGATTTACTGTTCATTTTACATTTTAAATAATAGAAATAGAAAAAAAAATTGTTTAACCATGTTTTATTATAGCTCATTATCAAAATATAATCGTTCCTAATGGTATTCATAAACATAATGATCTTCATTTATTGATTATTACCTAAGTACATAATATAAGGTAGTATTAATAACTAATTAGAAACTTGGTGATTTTTTAAATATAATTAAAAGATTTAGAAGATGAAAATTTGATTGAATTTGAAATATTAAGTAATAAAAAATATTTCTCTTAATTCTTTCATGTACTAAATCAGTTGCCTTACCTACTGTGTAGTCCTCTGTTCGTCAATACTTGTCCTTCCAGAATAGTTATGCACATTGAAAATAATAGATATATCTTTCTGTTCGGTGGTGTGACTATGCAAAATGTTAAAATAATTTTTAAAATTAAAAAAATTATAAATGATTAAAATATTAATATTTATTAAGTTGTAGTGTGTAAAAAAATATTTTTGTTGTACGTGTTAGATTATGAGTCTGTTTGGCTTGGTTCTATCTAGTTTACACCAAACACATCTCTCCATAATTAAAACTTCTGATTATATAACAATTAATAACGTTTTCTAAAATAAATAAAAAAACATGGAATAAAACTATTTAAATGAGACAAAGAAGAAAATGAAGAAATTATATATTGAAGATTACATTCACTCAATTATTATGCAACAATTTCTTTTGCACTTCCCAAGAGAAGCAGAACCAAGACGGTTGTAAATACCATCATCCATATCCACCACAACATCATAAAATACTATTCACTGACACTCTATAAACTTAATCGTAGATTACTATATAACACCAAATTTCAACACATATATGTCACAAACTATAAGTAGAATTTTGCAAGACACAAAAGATGAAGGACAGTTCCTTTGATATTCCTTGATCATGGATGATCTAGTTCTTGTTGGAATCCAAAGCCAAAATGGTGCTGAGATTCATTGGATACATATAATCTGAGCTTCCTGACAGTATTTGTTGAACGATCAACCCATTAGCCCTTTCTGATGGATGGAAAGCATCCCAAAACGCATAAACGCTACGATCAGGGCACAAGTTGGATGCCACAGTACATAGTCCAAGACCATTGTAGGGTCCTTGGCCGCAACATGCTACTTTTGATGTAACAAATCCTGCATGTTCACCCACAAAGGTTTATATTTAGGGCATAAATAGTTAATGCCACATCAACACATAATCCACTTCTTCCTATATTATATGGATAATAATATCTTCACATCTAAATCAACTTTTTACAATCACTATTACTCTTCAAAAATTATTGGTGTGTAATTTTCTGTACTATATATGTGTGGCCAGCGATGAAGTTCAATATGAACTACACATGCAATTCTAAGCACATGATTTTCATAAATTTATAACTCTGTCTTTTTTATATGCAACAAAAATAATTCTAAGGGTTAATTTTAGTTTCCTACCTCTATTAGGCAATTACCCAACCATATATGATTATGCATGCATGCCTTTATTAAGAAGCGTCTACCTATATTAACTTTATCCCATTAAATATGTGTACGAGAGTTGCGTGACTTTTATTTTCGCATTCGTATATTATTTTGAAAATATGACTTTAAAATAAAAATCCATTTCTGTTTTCTTTTTTGAATCTATTTTAAAAGAGTGAAATATAGTTATGTTTTTTTAAATTGATTTTAAAACAATTATTTTAATTCTTATATTTGTAATATAATTTTGTCTCTATTATTAGAAAGTTTAGGAATTAAAAGTAAAGTTTATCAGTTATATAAAAGTGCAAGTGATGCAATAACTATTTCTGATAATGTGATGATATATTGATAATGGTGGACGAGATTATAAATGGAAAGAGAATTAATTTTTGAAATTTTACCTAAATCAGAATTATAAAATGTTGTTTTGTAAAAATAACATTTTTGTTCTCTATTTTTTCGAGAGCCAATAATGAAGGAAGTGTATTTTACCATATCGTTGAGGGTTACTGATGAAGTCAATGTGCATCTGTTGCGTGTTAACTGCAACGAAGACTTCAGAACCAATTTCGCTATTGAGTTGTCTGATTATCTGAACAAGTTGAGGATTGAACAAGGACGCCGCACGCTGTAGTTCAGCTGAACATTCACCGTTTGAGCTTCTCTGGGCCAATTCCGCTGGCACACAACCCAATGGACCAGTTCCCGTCACCAACACCCTACGTGCTCCAAGTTCGTATAGCCTCTGAAATATACATACATACATGCATGCCACCATTTCAATTTCAAATCTTCACTAATTTTCTTTTTGTCTCAACGAACAACCTTAATTACTTTAACCAAACATGTACTATGATACATGTTATTGTTTCCTGTAATGGATGTAGACCATTGCCAGTAGAAAGACCTAGCTAGCTACTAAAGAAAACTGGTGGAAGATAATACAATATATATAAAGGATCTGAAACTACGTACCGCCAGAATTTTCTTATACTCAGAAATAATATACTTGACATAGTCTGGTAAATTGTATTGGCGTGATCTTGCAGAGTAAGGTACCAAGTAATAGTTGTTCACAAAATCGTTTCCTCCAAGAGTGATGAGGACTAATGCTCCATTTATTAAGCTTTGAGTCTGTTCAGATCCTATGATAGCACTCACCCTCTGCTGGTATTCTTCCCAGTACTGCAGCTGTCTGTATATTCTGATTATGTTTACCTGCAATTGTAACAATATGTTATACACCAAACTTAAATAATCTATCTATATAATTTTATGCACAACCAATAACAACACTTATCAATCGGTTTTATAAGATTAGTCTGAAATCCCTAATACTCTCTTAGTCAATTAAACGAAAAAGACAGGTGGAGTTAGGCTTCCAAACACTCCCTTAGTCAATAGGGTATGAAAATATCACTAGTCTTTGTCTATATAGTAAACTTGTTAAATCGTTGTCCATTAATTATTAAAATATATCACAATTCGGTGGAAAAGTGTATGGAGATAATAGACATGTTATTAATAACCACATGTATGATCCAAATCTTCCCAGCTAATTTTTGCAAATCATTGAATTAAAGAATATCTGTACGCACTTAGTGCATGTTTGAAAAATTAGACACTTTTGAACATGGATTTTCAACACAACTGGAACACACGCAACTGATGTGACTTACAAATTGGATTCCAGTGTCATTGAGAATTCCAATTCCAGCAGAAGCAAAGTTGGCACCAACAAGCAATCTTTCCCCGTTGAGCTCGGGATCCAAGTATGGCAATGTGGATTCAGCCCCAAGAGCTTGACCTACACAAGAACACACATAAATAAATATGAGAACAATGAGTTAAGCAACTAGTACATTACATTATACATGTACACAGAAGCAAGCATGCACACACACTAGAGATTCAAGCAATAATTAACAAAAAGAAGTTAAAAAACGGAACTGATGAAGTCAGGAATGTTATAGCCATTAGAGAAACGGCCAGTGGCTCTTCTGGTTGGGTAATCAATGCCATAAGGAGGAGCATCAGCTCGAGCTGAAGTTGCCAAATAATTGTTGTTGCCATTATCTACAAGCGAGTCTCCAAACACAAAGAAGGCACGTTGTGCCTCTGCACCTTTCCAACACACCACTGACACTCCCAAAACAATAATGTAACACGCAAGAGCCATAGAACTAGCCATGGATATTGAACTGCAACTACTGCTCAAGTTATATATATAGAATCAGAGCTGTGCAGACATATCTCTCTCTCTATATATATATGTTAACTTGATAGATGTGTGTGGTGAGCATGCAAGAAGAGGAATGAGGAAGAGGTCTTATATAATATGGAGAGTGATTTTGGGAAAAGGTGAATGGCCCACGTTGCAAAAGCTAGGACAGGTAGTTGCATGTATTGGAAATTATGGCTGTGAGGTCATGTCTTACCAGTGTTTGGAGTGAGGGAGGGACATGATATGATGCATTTAACGAAAAGGAAACACCCATGTGCCTGAACAAGCCCTCAACAAAGTAGTAGCTCACATAATGTGCGAAAGATTTGACCCTCTTTTGAAGGGTGAAAGAATGGAAGTACGTGTAAATCTGTGCCCATTAAGGATCAAAAAGTACAACTGACAATTTCGTTACATTGGTCAGCACTGACACACATTTACCACTTCAATTAAATGAAACTACTCTTCCCATTCTGTATTTTCTACTGTACATGCTTCTTTCTTTCCACTATGTACCAAGTTTTCTGATGTTGCTTTACTCACAAACCTTTGTGTTTTTTTTTATAAATAAAGTTATTGGGTTTTTTTAATTCATACATGCAAGCTAGTAATTCCTGTAACAGTGAAAGAGAAGGAGCACAAGATATTTTCATTTCACAGAGAAAACGATTTATACATTCCAAATTATTAGGTTTTAGTTTGGTGGGGCGTTCAAATTAATGTTTGTGCAAGGCAAAAAGCCACATACAACTATTTCTTGCAAACCATTATTCCTTACAATTTTTGATTGAGAAAAAAAATACTTTTTTTCTGAGCAAAACATGTCTCTCTAATTTGATATAAAATGCATGTATATAGAGAGAGACACCACACGAATATTATTAGAAAGTATTTGTTAAGATGTGTGTTTTCATAATTAAACTGATGTCGTTGTTTGTCATTTAACCACGGATTTCTCCGACCATGGTTGTTGTCAACATCCTCTAATACAGCACTTTTGTTTAATTTTAATGCTATGAAAGTTCATATTTTAGTTTGAATAATATTATATGGTTCGAGCATTACCTAGATTCAAATAATTAGATCACTGCTCCCATGATAGAAAATAAAGTATGCTCCTTTCAGCAAGTTTCATTATCTATATGCACTTTCGAATCGTAATTGATGTGTCTTTCATCCCAATTTTGATTTCGACTTATAATAATAATCCTTGTCTTTATTTGATTTTTTATAATTTAATTTTTAAATAAAATACTAAATTTAAAGTATTAATTGTAACAGAATTGATTGATTCAGTGGGATTTTTGGACAAACGTAATTGGTCTCTCAAATTAGAAAGTTAATATTGTACACTTTAAAAAATATTAAAAACTTAAAAAAAAAAAAGAGTTCATGATAATGACTTTATAACTTTTTTAAATTAAACATCCTCTCCTTAACAAGTGACCTTTCAAATCAGAGTTTAAAAAAATAATGTTTGTTTGTGAAGTTTATCCTCATGTATATTTAGAGATTAAAGTAGACTGGTGGGTTAAACCACCTCTACATTCCCAATTTTTAATTAGACAAGTCTACTCATTAGTACTATCTATTTTATCACAACATAATTCAGCATCTTATTTATCATTTGGAGTTTCTGAGGATACCATTTTAGTTATATTGAAGTAGGAGGATAGAGACATTCTGGTTAATGTTTAGTATAAAGAAATTAGGTGTTAAGGATTTCACCGAGATTATAAAATATTTTATATTATATAAGTGGGTGTAAAATCTCATTTTATAAGTCGGTCATTTTATAAAGTTGAAATACGTTAAATAATTTTTTTTTTAAAGACAAAAAACACATTTGTGTGTTTTCCTATTACAGAGTGAACTTTAAGCCTAACTCAAACCTATAAAATCAGCTCATGAGATTGAGGTTTGCACCCACTTATATACAATGAAAGGCTCTAATCTCTAGTTGATGTGGGATCTCTAACACACTCCTCACGCTGAGACTGTCAACTCGTGCGTGGGACTATATATTATGGGTGGTCCGATAACGGTCCGATAATGGGTGACCTGATAAGCCCAACAAATACTCGCTAGAACAGACTCTGATATCATATTACAAAGTGGACTTTAAATCTAACTCAACCCCATAAAACCGGCTCATGAGGTTGAGGTTTGCACCCACTTATATACATATACAATGAAAGGCTCTATAATCTCGACGTCTCCCACATTTCCATTAATATTTTGTTAAAGTATTTTACCTAAAAACGTTTATTTAGTTTAGCTTATTTAAAATATAATTATTTAGTTTCGTTAATTTCATAAAGGGGATTTTAGAAAATAAATAGTAACAATTTTCTCATGTCCAGATTTACACTAATCCTGCATGTTCTTTTAACCCTTTCTTTTTATTTTCTTTTTCCTCACATTTTTTTTTTCATTTTTTAAAGTCTTTTCCATGCACATACAGATAAAGCTGCTTCCATTGGTCAAAATAATTGGCGGCGTCTAGAAGCCCCCATTAAATTTTACCTGATATCATCGGCAATGTTGAAAACAGAAAAAATAGTTTGATATCCACTTTTTTTTCTCACACAACTAACCATTCATTCTAAGAATAACAAACTAAATTAAGATATTTAATTAAAATATAGATTAAATTATTCAATAAAATCTAATAAAAAAAGTTATAAAATAATTATATAAAATGACAATGTTGTCATTATATCACAATTTTTTATTTAAATTTTAGGTACCTTAGATATCTTCAATTAATTTTTCATTAAAAAATTTCATTTTATTGAATATTTAAAATATATTTTACTTTTAACTAAGTTTCATATTAATTTGATTTTTGTGTTGATGACACGATTTTTACTCTCGTCTTCTCATTTTAAATTTATCTACCAACTCTCTCTGTTTTCTTCGTAATGTATATTTAATATATTAGTGGTAACTAAATACTCTACGTAGGATTTCTTGTCGCATTATATCATCTTCACATGATTTTTTATTTATTTATTTTTTCTTTTTCTTTTCATCTGTGGATTAATACTCTATGGCATAAAAGATTATACATTTGCCTATTGTTTGGGTATTGTTGATAAATGAATTTGAACAATGTAATTTGTAAAACTATAACCCGATTAAAATAAATTTTGCCAAACTTTTGTCTGAATAACAAATATTAGAAAAATATTTTTTTTATAAAAAAAACACTGTTTGGATCATTGAATCAAAATTTATTAATAAAAATACAACAACTAGAATTAAACTTCAAACTTATTGAATGAAGCAAAACTAATTTCCCCTATTAATGTAATGCCACCATAACTTTACCCAGTTAACAATATTTTTTTTCAGTAACCAAACATCTTAACTATAAATCAACTCATATTTAACTTAACTCACCCTAATTAATCCACCATAATTTCAGCACCAAACTTATCCATAATGCACACTTTTCACAATTTCTGCTTCAAATTCAAAATTATTTATTTTATTCTATAAAAAAAACTCTGTAAAATTAGATTTTAAAAAATTATGGATAGAATAATTTCAATTCACTCTTCTCTTAAATTTTAATGAAAATAATTCATCTCATGGTATTTGACGAAATCCAATGATTGAATCAACCAATGGAAGCATTTTTAGGACAATGGCAATGCTCTTTTATCATACCTGTGTAAGTAGATATAAGTCAAGATCCCATCTAAACGACTTCAAAAGGTTTCAGAATTTAATATCAATAGTTAATGTATTAGAATTTTCTTTAAGTTAGCTATTAAAAGAATTTAAGTTACTTTAAATTCAATCAAACCAATTATAGCGTGTTATATATAGCCAAATTGAGACTTTCATAGTCTTGTCAATTATTGGAACACATTAATGAATCAGTAAAACAGTGTTTTCATATACGTATATATGTATGTATATGTGTATATATATATGTGGAGTGACCAACCCAACAATGATACAGTAAAACCAACTTTCAATACGTATAATGACGTTTTACTGCAATAATCATGAATTGACATGTGTGAAGAAAAATTAAACTGATTGCATATATTTAATAGGTATGTATTCTTCTGTTTGGTGTAAAAAAGTGAAATTACAAAATTAAAAGAATGAATAATTTTTAGGATATTCAATAGAAAACAATGAACCGAAAGAGATAATTTTTTTTATTTGATTGTTGCAAATTAGAAAGAAAAAATATATATAAAAAAGACATACAAATATCAAAATAAAAGTGACAAAAAAAATATAGGTATTTTGTTATCTGCGCATCAATACAATTCATTAATGGAAGGAAGAAAAATATGGAGAAAAAATATATTTTTTCACAATTTTTACGTGAAGTTTACATTAATCCCTACCATCACTATATTTAATTCAAGTATTATTTACTAAATTAATTATCTAATACATTAACAAATGAAAAAAAAATACAATAGTAGAATTTAAGTTTAACTCATTTCGTTATAAATATTATAATTTAATTATATTTTTAGCTAGTGTAAGATATTTCCCACATTTTCTAAGTTGAATACACTAAACAAAGAAATTTATAAGGAATAATAGAATAAATTTAACCAATATAAACAATAATAAATGATATCTTTATTAAAGTAGTGAAAATAAAATCTAAATCGCGTTTGTAAAGTAAAATTTATATTCATTAATATATTAATTTGATCATATATATATATATATATACTTTTATATTTGATCTCTAACAAATCCATCAGTAAATTATTATTATTTTTTTAAATTACTCTAATTAATTTATTAATATATCTTTGTCAGATAAACTTAACACCTAAATCAGTAAGATACCTTCAATTTAAAACGTTAGTGGCATTTATATAGCCTTACTGTAATGAGTTATATAATATTTGACTTATAAAAAATATAATCGAAAGGCACATTAACTACAGGACTTGACCTAGAGCTAGAGAAGTCAAATATGTGTAGCACAAGAGACGGATGAAGTGCAAACAATAAGGAACACACATTGAGTAGCCAACATTATTATTTTTATCTTGAAACAAAATTACTAGTTCTTGATAAATAGTAGGGCTTTTGAAGATTGATGATAATTAGGACCACTTGGGTAATATATAAATATGTTTAAAAGAAGAACAAGAGTATGAGCTGTATACACATTTATAATACCAACTACTCTACACCTAATATCCTCAACATCACATAATTTGGCTGGAGAAACGGTTCAACTAACCATCCTTCTCCCATCACAACTCTGTAATTGATTCCAGTGACATGCCTCAACCACCATTGCAGGCTATTCAATTCCAACCAATTCAACTTCTTAAACTCCTTCTCAAACTCACTCACTCACCCACTTCCTCAACCCTATACCCTCCTCTCTACCCTTTCTCACCCTAGCTAAGAACACACAATTCTAGTAATTCACAAGGCAACTGCATGCATGCCATGCAATGCACCACCACATTTTCTTATGAATAAATCAGTAAATATGGATTTTGCTTTGCTTTCAAAAACATGCATCAAGGTCAAAATTTAATTTGGATTAATAATTTTACTCCGTATAACGTATTTGGAGGCTGAGTTAATGTCACACCACATGAGTTAGCTAGGGCACAATGGCCCTATATATTTATTTCACCAATGTTCAGCACTTCTGAGGTTGGTGTCTTCTTTAATGCACTGGTGGGGATTTTGACGTAAATTAAGCTTTCATGCCTTCACTTTTTTGTGCTCTCTCACACTACGTACCTTCACATATATCCACACCCTTTGCTCACGTAATTATCATTATCTTTCATATTCAAAAAAAAAAAAACTTAGATACCATCACTTTACCTATGCTTTCCTCAATCAAAATTTTCTGTATATCTCAGTCATTTGTTGAATAAGTCTTGTATAAAAGATCGACGTAATATTTCGTCGATTTTAATTAGATATGAATAAAACTAATATTTAAGATATTGCATCTAAATTTTGTCCTTGGTCCTTAATTATCTATTTTCTCTATATTTATCATGATTAATCACCAGCATTTAACTATATATACATGTAACAACAAGGTGATCCTTCCGAGACAAGTCAAAGTCTTTGTTTTAATTAGATTTTATCTTGTGAACTACTGCATTAAATAACTTTTATAGTTCATACTCCCAACATAAATTTTTCCAATTCCCTTAACTTAAAGAGGGGTGAAGAATACACAGACGCATATTTTTAATAATTCAGTAGTTTTAATAAGGTTCTCTAATAATTCTATGCATTTAGTGAAGTTTGTAACATATTTGTTATAATGAAGTTTGGTGCTTAATAATGCTGTCTCGTACTCATTAACCGTCTAAATTTCGAAAGTGTATAAAAAAAATTGTAATCCCAAAAACCACAATCGTTTTCATAGCTTATTGTATTCTAAACAATTTACAGTAAAATACAAGGGAAGAGTGGAGGAAATTAATTAATTAATAATTTTAATAATAGTTCATTTTTTCATCTCATTTAAAATAAATTTTATTTTCTAAACTAATTTTTACGTTAATTGATGGAAGACTTCACTCTTGAGAAAACTTATTCAAAATTTTGTCGGTGGCAGAATCTGAATAAAACAAAGCAATTGAGATGATTTTATTAAATATGGAAAATGTAGTGGAGATGAACTTGGTATTTAGATCAGAATAAAATGTTTTTTTTTGTGTTTTCAGAAAATTTAAATTCTGGCAAAGTAATTAGATCCAGAAATGATGCGAAGAAAGAAATGATAAAGAAAAACATAAATTTATTGGTGGTGAGAGACCAAAATTACTTCCAACAGAGAATAACAATTGGAGGGAGAAAGGAGCAGAAGATAAAAGAAGTTTGCAGCACAAGGCACACTAGCTAGGGAATGATGAGAAGCAGATAAAACAAAGAAACAAACATAGGGGCACACATATATAGATATAACATCCTTTGACTTTTGTGAGATACGTAAACGGAAAAACGATGAATCAAGTCCTGGAATCGAGTTCCATGATAGTGGTGAGATTCATGGGGTGCATGTATTCAGTGGTGCCTCTCAGAATCTGTTGGACTATGATTCTACTTGCTCTCTCTGATGGATGGAATGGGTCCCAAAACGCGTAAAGGTCTCTGTTTGGACACAAGTTTGAGGCCGGTGTGCACAGTCCAATTCCATTGTATGGCCCTTGCCCACAACAAGCTATCTTCGATGTCACAAATCCTGCAAGCCCAAAAACATTTCCAATGGGCTTATTGGGCTTCATTCATAAATAATAATAATAATCTATTCTTCATTTTAATATATATAGATCAAAATAATATTTTGAGAATCTAAACTTTTGATTTAGATATAAATATATATATATATATAGATAGATATAATTAAATAATTAAATAATATAAAAAATATTAAAATAATAGTATTAAGAATTGTAATTAGAGAAATTTAAAAATTTAGTGTTGCATGCAGGTGCAATAGGTATTTTACTCATACCATAAGCTCGAGGGTTGGAAACGAAATCCATGTGCATGCGATAGGCATTGGCAGCAATGAAAACTTGGGAACCAAGTTCTTGATTGAGTCCGTTTAACATTTGAACGAGTTGGGGGTTGAACAATGCAGCAGCTCTCTGGAGTTCCACGTCGCAATCACCAGTTCTGCTTCTCATGGCTAATTCCGCAGGAACACACCCCATTGGTCCTGTACCCGTTACAAGAACTCTTCGAGTACCCAAATCATAAAGCCTCTGCATGTTTTCAACCATATACAACATACTTCATTATCTATCTATTTCTGCTAATTATTTAGTTAGTATATATAACACTGAAATAATCAAGTAATTGAAGGTAAGCATGTACATTAGGGAGAAAATATCTAATATTTTGTGTCATAAATGCTTTGCATTGAATTATAAGATGCTCGAAAGTGAGAAAATAGATTTGGTATCCCTCACCAACCAAAACAGACACACTGTCTTTTGTTTAATGCACATTCTTTCACAGAGACAGTAACACTGGTAGTTAAGTACAAGCAGCACTGCGCCAGAACATTTTCAAAAACTGATGATGTATTTTATGGTGTATGCATGATGATTTCCAATGCCGTGTTCGTAAAATATAGCCATTGTTTTTAAATTTCTAAAACAATGACCCACAATGATTAATCATTCAAAGACTGTTGTAACTGTTGTGTTTGGTGATGCATACCCTGAGAACTTTGCGGTACTCAGATATGAGATAGCGCACATAGTCTGGGAGAGAAAACTGACGAGATCTTGCTGAATAGGGGACCAAGTAGTAATTGTTGACAAAATCATTGCCTCCAAGAGTGATGAGGACGAGTGCTCTGTTTACTAGGTTTCTGGTTCCCTCCGCACCAATGTGTGCACTTAACCTTAGCTGATACTCATGGAATAACTTGAGTTGCTTGTAGATATGGATAATGTTCAACTGCCAAAACAACCATATACCAACCATACCATATATCAACTTTTGGAATATAATCACCATGAATTGATTTTATTCACTCTAAAAACGAACCATGTTCTCAACAATCAAAAACTAATAATGTTTAAGCTTACAAATTGAATTCCCGTATCATTGAGAATGCCAATCCCAGCGGATGCAAAATTGGCACCAACTAGCAGCTTCTCTCCAACCAGCAAGGGGCTCAAATAGGGCAGTGTAGGCTCTAGACCAAGTTCCAAACCTGCATGCAATTAACAAGAATTGATATATATATATAAATAAACTATAGCAAGCCTAGTTATAGCCATGCATGCAAATGATATACATATAGAGAAACTTTAAGCAGGGATGAACAAGTGTATAACATTAGTGAAAACATGTTGATTTGATTTTGGCAGCATGTGAGAAATGAATTAATTCATACTGATAAGGTCAGGGATGTTTAAGCCATTAGAGAAACGTCCAGTGGGTCTGTGTGATGGGAAGTCAATGCCATAGGGTGGAGCATCTGCTCTGGCTGTGGTTGCCAAGAAATCATTGTTGCCACTGTCCACGAGTGAATCTCCAAAAACGAAGAAAGCCCTTGTTGGTTGGGCAGAAACAGAATCTGGTGCTACAACCAAGCTTATTATAGCACAAAAAACAAACACCAAAACATTAGTCATGGCTACAAAACAGGAGTGGAGTGAGTTGTTTGTGAATATATGATTCTTAGTTTGCTGAGTCGTGGTTTTCATCAGGCAATTGGAAGAGCTATATATATACAAAGCCTGAGAGGTTGATTTATCTTTGCAAACCAAATTCATAAATGTTTTCTTCTACCACCTCTTTAGATTTAAAGCAAACCGCCGAATCAAGAAGAAGCAAGTACATCAAGTAATTGCTCTAGGGAGTGGTCTTAACAGAAGCCAAACCCTTCCTTCAATTTCAACATCCAAATCCAGCATAAATAACTTCAAGCCGCGTATGTAGACAGAGTTTAAAATATTGACGTTGTTTCCTCCTCAACCACAAGCAAAAACTCAAGTTAAATATTTTCACCTCTGCTTCTGGACTTAATGCTACAGCAACTACGCAATTTATGTTATATGACATCAATTTGAATTAATTTTCAAGTACATTGACGTAATTTATCGAAGTTCGCAGTTAACAGATTAATAGACCAACATGTTGGATCAGTAGAACTACGTTAATCACAGGAATTAGGAAACTTCATTTTGGGAGAAGTGTTAACAGCAGCTCCTATGTTACTGCTTCTCTTAAACTCTTGGTCTGCATTCCAGTAACTATCTTTAAAAATAAGTTTAAGTAAAAATCATAAACTTATGTGTTTATTTGAATACTTGTATTCTAAAACCAAGTTAATAGTAAATCATGGTATAAGAGTTTTGATTCACAGAAAAAACTACCTAAATCAAATTCTTTAAAACCAATCATGAAAATATTTATATAGAATCGTACTAACAGCTGTTTCAAGGCAATTTTATACCATATATTGCGAATCCAAACAGTTCTTTTGGAGAAAGCCAAGTTTTAGAATTTTGACTTTTCCTGAGAAAAAAAAGTGAATACTGTTCACTTAATTTAACCCTGATAGAAAAAAAATATATAGGTAGTAAGAGAGAGATACAACTTTCTTGACTCTTTCCTTAGTGGGTAGTATCTTACTGAGAAGAGAAATGGAATTGAAGTGTAGGACATTTATTAATGTTAGGATGAGAAAGTAGATAGTTATTACAGGGTACCTCCAAAAACCGGTTAAGATAAAAAAAAAAAAAGTGTTTAAGACAAGAACTATTTCAGGTAAATGGAATTCTAGAGTTTTACTATCAATTTTGTTGTCTAGCTCGTTCTGGAAGTAGTTTGTATATTGTACACCATTTGAAACTTAGAGATAGTGAACTAAAAGACTAATATTCTAAATAATTCTTCACACTATCAGTGTCAATCTTTTAATAGAAACTCTAATAACATTAACTAAATCTGAGTTTGTAATATGTCAAATCATAAGCTAAAATTAAGCAGAAGTGTTTGCTCATAGAATCAAGCATTGGGCAAGTCGCTTTACTTGCATTATTGCAGTTGAGTCTAACAAAAATATCATCAGACATACTTGTTTTAAGCACCGCAAACTTAGGAAGATGTGAGAAATATATTTATAAAGGACACAGAAAGAAGTTGTAGATTCGGTTTCAGATGTATTTGAGCTAAATTATGAGTAATTATTAAAAGGTTTTCTTTTAAACTTTACAATCACTGGTATCTTGGTTGATTTAGAACTACAACATCAAGCATAAAATGTTGAAATAATACTATTTATGTGTGCTCTTTTGAGCTAAACAAGATATGAAGCAAAAAGGAGATGTTTTTCCTAAATAAGGATTGGATTATGGGTGGGGACGAAAGAAACACATGTACACGTGATTCACATAAATAGGTTGGCGTTTTGGTCTCAGCTACCCTCATCCAGCATCACTAGTTTTAGATTCTTTCCCTTCACAGAGACCCTTCCATTTTCTTCACACTGTCTCACAGTAGTTAAATTCTTCTAAAATAATTTTATACGTTGGACATTGGACACTGAATAAGGTTTTACTACAACAAAATCATCAAACCGTAACTTATAATAGAAACTTATTAAGTATTCACTGTTGACTAAATTAGTTATTATTGTAGAATAAAAATATATATTAATATATAAAATGTTTTTTTATTAATAAAATTAATTCTTAAATTGATATCTAAATTAGTTATCAAATATTTTAGCTACTAATATTTTTAAAAGACTAATAGAGACTAATATAGAATATAAAGTAATAAATAATTAAAAATTTTGTACGGTTAGACACCAATTTAAAAATTATTTTATAAAATTTTATTAATAATAAAAACTATTTTTTATATTAATAATATTTTTAGTTTATAAAATGATAGCTACTTTAGTCAAATAATAACTAATTATTTTAGTTTTTAAAATTAATTTTTATTTAATTATTTTCTTATAATGTTTAGAGTTTAGAGTTTAAGGTGTAAAATTTCAGATAAAAATCTCATTTTATAAATCGATTTTATGAAATTAAATTAAATTTAAAATTTAATTTTTAATATTCTATCATAAAATCATTTAATATTTTATCAAACTCATTTATAATTTATCATAATAAAGATTTGTTAAACTTATCTTTTATCGTGTCATTTAAAAAAAATTGTGTTTTTTTATACTTAGTCAGATTCTTTTAGGAGTGTGAAATAACTAGAAGTAGTTAATTAAACTAAACTATACTACAATTTAAAAAAAAAATAGACTGGTTTTTTGGTTTCATTTTTAAAAATTGAACTACAATAGTTTAGTGAACTATTTAAACTATTACGAAAATTAAAAATTTATTTATATAATTATTCACAAGCAGCTCTTGAAGTCGACGATTCTTTAAAATAAATTTTCGAATATAATTAATTTGTATAGTGAGACTATTTATATTAGTTTATCAGATATAATTTGTCGATAAAAGACGGAAGACTGTATGTTGGTAATAAATCAATTCATACATGACTTTAAGTTTAAATAAATATATAATGATAAACTCTTTTTTTATTCACTTTTAGTGCGTAATAAAATTGTAGGTAAGATACTTCAATTATTTTAATTTATGAAAATTAATATTTCAATTAAAAAGGTAAAATATAGTTAATTAAATAAAGAAATACTTCACTTAGTTCAGTTTATTCTAACTGTATTTTTTAGTTTAGTTTTGGACAAACTATTTTTTTAATTTAGTTTAATTACTACAGAATTTATTTCACTTCAACTCATTAATTTCTAGTATTCTACTGGTGGAAAATAATACATCTCCATTGCTTTTTACTTTTTTAATTTGTGAAAATAATACTCCTCCTCTTGTTTTTCATAACACAATACTGATAACTTTTTTATTTATATTTTTAATTCTTTTATGTAAATCTCTAATTAATCTACAAGATAATACTAATTTTTTTTAATTAATATTTTTCTTTCACCTATTCTTTTATTAGTTTATATTTTTTAACTTAGAAAGGAAAAGAATAAAAGTGGAAATTTAATAAAAAAATTATATTTCTTATTTTCTGGAAAAGAATTTTAAGCTTAACATATTACTATACATCATTTAATGTCATGTTATGGTCATGTACCCATCATATTTACATTATAATAATCAGTTTTATGACACTGGGCCCAATAATTTATATTTTCAAAGCTCCACATAAACTTGAAGTTTAATATACCAAAGCATATAAACCAGATTTTATTTATGTTTACATTAATGGAAGTATAAACTCTTATTTAAACATGTCATTCTGCATACCATTTTTTTAATTATTGTTTTGTGAACAAACTAACTTAAATGGATCCATAAAACAGGTTAAATGTAGACAAATTATTAATGAGACAATTTTATTAGTTCACTAAACCGCTTTAGAATTACTATAATATTTGTGTCAATGATAATACATCACAATTAAATTTTGTTGGCCATCGTATTGGAACTCCTTATCTTTTATTCCATGGACAATTGTAATCTCATTGTTTCACTTTATAATTACATTACGTATCTTTATCCATTTATTCATACTTTTATATTTTTTATTATTATATTAGTAAATAGTATATTCACTCTAAATTTAAACTCAACAGAAAAATTATTATCTATGGATTTATTTAAATCTAGTTCAGTACAACGAATAAACATAATAAATAATGTTTTTTTTTATAAAACAATAATCAATTATTATATCATCTTTATCAATAAGATTATTTTTTTATCGGTAATAAAAAATTAATAAATATGAGTCACTTTATGAGTGATTTAACCCTTATACATAACAAACAACCTTAATCACTCTCAGTAAACATATTATCATGTATGCCTATACAAAACACTCTTAACTTAACCTAAAGAAAGTCGTATAAGACAAACAAATATACTATGTAAATATCTCATAAGATCATTCTCATGCATTATTTTCTTGATACTCTTCTGAATCAATACTTGTATTGTCACTTTCTTTATTATTGTCATCAATAATTTTCGTAAACATTATTGGATTCTCACTAGTTCTATACTAGCATAAGTCATTTTTAATTAATGAAAACTCATGTTCATTATACGATGCATTAAATGCAAATGAAATTGAGTCAATATTTTCTTTTACAACTCATTTATAGCTTACTCTCACATATCATACAAATCTTGAGACTTTATTTTCACTACTACTAGCCAATTGAGATATTTTGTGTCTTTAACTAATACACTTGTTAAGTTTATCTAACAAAAACATATAATTCATTAGTCTCAATTTACATTTACTAATAATAATAAATTTATATTTATCTTTTTTTATCCTCTTCACTTATAATAAACATCCACTAATCACATTTAAATAAAAACAACATTATTTTCACCACCGTAACTTAATTTAACTATTAAATTATATCAAGATATATATTGTCACAAATATTTTTTTTCAATATACATGATATCTAGGTTATGATATAATTTTAGACGTATCCAATAAGATAATTAAAAAATGATGTTTCTTTTGATTATTAAGTAATTAAATTTGTTTTCACTTTCTTTTTGTCACAAACTTACCAAACATCACCTATTTATATTTATTATAAATAAAAATAAATACTAATAAAAAACATGTAAAAAAATAATAAGTTAATATATGCACAAAGATAACAAGATGCTTCCAATAAAAAAGTATTAATTATTTTATTTTTATAAAGTTTTCGTGTTAGGCATCATTATGCAACTTGACATCTCAGCTAAGCAAAAATATTAATTATTTGTTTTTATTAAATTAGTTAATTCAATTTAATTTAATTTTAATTTAATTTGCATATATTCAAAATATGTGAATTCATAAAATTACGTCATAATAATATTTAAATATACAAAATATTTAAAATAATATATAATGAAAAAATAATGTTGTTTTATCTTTTAATAGTCACAAAGTTACCTTCTTGTCATCACAATATTAATAATGACATATTTAAATTTGTATATTAATGTATATACCTAGAAAATTCTTCATTATAACTTTTTGATGTAAATAAATTTGTTCATATTTTATTCTTATTAATATTTTATTTTATTAATTTATTTTAATTATTTTGTTATTTTGGCAATTAAAAAAATTAACAATTGTTAGATGTGGAACACCTAGTAGGAGAGAGTGAATAAATATATACGCTGCAATTTTAACTCATTTTTTCAATTGATATTATACAGTTTTGAAATTCCTATTTTATTCTCATTAATATTTTTTTTATAAATTTATCTTAGTTATTGTGTTATTTCAGTGTTTTTCTATTTTGAACGGATTTTATTCTTTATTTTTAAAATTAAATATATTTATTGTGTCCTTCTTTACCTAGTTTTATTTTAATATTAAACACATAAATATATATATAAATTATAAAAAAAAATATAAATACACATACCCAAGATATGTGTTCTGACTAGTTAATAATAATATTTATATGAGGTATTTTTTTAGTTATGTATATATAAAAAGGTATCAAGCATTATTGGTCTGAATGTTTATTGTAAATAAAGCCTTGCAATGAATTGAAGAAAGTGCATATGAATCTAAGTTAGAGTTTGCATGGAATGGTTTTGTAGAGTTGTAGTACATTATAGAAACCTAAGTTTATTACACTATAAGTTTGAAGCCCGAACAGGTTTTGGGCTTTTATCCTCTACCCACAAATTATCTCAACCCAAAACGATAAATGGGCAACAAGATACACAACCCTAAACTGGGACATTCAATCACAAACCATGGAACCAATCCCATGGCATCAAATAATTTGTAACATACACCTTAAACAATGAAATATATAGGCACAAAATGTAATGCACAATGTACGTGACAATCATAAGAAGAAGAAGAAGAAGAAGAAGAAGATAATAATCAGGTCCTTGAATCCAAATGCATAATGGTACTGAGATTCATTGGGTTCATGTATTTGTTGTCTCCAATCATGAAGGTGTCCACAATTATTCTGTTAGCTCTCTCACTTGGATGAAAGGGGTCCCAAAATGCAAACACATCCCTGTTTGGACACAGGTTAGAGATTGGAGTGCACAGTCCAATCCCATTGAAACGTCCTTGACCACAGCATGCCACTTTTGAGGTGATAAACCCTGCATTTCAACACCTTCACTGTTACTTCATGCTTCTTCTCTGTAACTATAAAAAAACTATAACAATTCTGCCAAATAATAAATTTTAGTATTTTAATTGACAAGTTTGATAATGAATATAATTTATGTGATTGATTTTTTTAATATATTTAAAAATAGTTTATAAAATCAATTTTAAAACGTTTTTGGATAATTTTTTAAATATTTTAAATCAAGATAAAACTTATTATTTAGCATTATACAATAAAATAGAGTTTGTATCTATACCTATATATAAAAATATTTATCTTTGTAACATTTTTTTGGTATACACTTTTTTTTTATTCTAACCTTATTTAATATATCTCATTTTATTAGTATATAATGGAGTATTTTATCATTTTATATGAATTATTTTAAAAATAATTTTTTTTTAATGTTTAAATTAATATTATGGGACATTTTTACATATAAACTAACTTTTCACTATTTTCTCAATTTCTTATTTTAAGACAACAACAGAAAGAAAGAGAACATACTCTCGCAACCCTCACTCAGTTTCCAAATCTCACGTATTAAATAAATTAAATATTATTTTCAATCACTCTCTCGACTCAATTTCCAATATCTCTCTCCACTCCATTTCAAAAGAACATTATTCTTTGATAAAACTATCATATTTTTTATGTACCATCGAGTGAATCATAACTTTAACGTGAACATTATCAAACTTTCTAATCCTAATACCACCAATGGAACAAAATAAAAAACTTGAAGAAGAAGATAAACTCAAATCATAGAAAAAAAAAGTTGATTAATCAATTATATTTTATTTTTTTTACATTTAGATACAGACACCGCTAATATATAATAATAATTTTTTCCTAATATTCTTTTACGTTGATTTTGAAAAAAAAAACACGTACATAATTGATTATATTTTAAAATATATTCGATTATAATATTTTATTAATATTTATAACATAATTGTTTCATAACTGATTATATATCAATTTTGTTTACCAATTTTTTTAATATTACGAAGAAGGTTTAATTCTTCCTTTTTCATATTTTTAACTGTTTTAATGCATCGTTTTCTAATTATTACTTTTTTACAATCCGCCTTGATTCAGAGATCAGTAAGGATGTGCAGAGTTTGACTTAGGATGTGTTTTGGCGTACAAAAATTTCAGCTAAATTTTCTCAAGTGGTATTTTTTTAATTTAAATAAAATAAAATCCTTTTAACATAAATATTTTGATTTTTTAATCTTCTATTTAAAAAAAATATTTATTATCATTAATGGTGGGAAGAGAAAACAAGAGAAACAAAAGGGCTGGTTTGGTTTTCTCCAAACAGTGAGGCCCACACCACTTCAAAAGTCATATAATTTGGGCCTCTTATGGTCCCAACCAGTAACTGCACGCTAAGCAGTTTTTGATCGAGACAACTTCTTCCTTGACCTTATCAATTTTAACCCGCACTCTAACATTTTCAAAATTTTAAAATTATATTTATTCCAAATTTAAAAATTTGAAATTTAATAAATATAATTCAAAATAAAAAAATACTAGAAAAAAATTCAGAACACAAAATTAAAAATATATTCTAGATAAGAATTTTCAGAATTCAAAAATGTGTTTTAAAAATCCAAATTCAAAATATTTCTGAAAAAGGATTTTGAAAATAATTTTTTATTTACACGCTCTTTTTATTTAAGATTATTTTTATATTTTATAATTTTTAATAGTAGATTACGTACATATTGAAATTAATATAGTGGGAAGAATTTGTCTTTAGTCCAATGGTCATCCTTTATAGAGTTTATGTTTATAAATACCTTTTCATTTCGTAGAAGACTTATTCTTTAAGGAAAAAAAAAATATTTGTACAATATATTAGCATGATATTCAATTTTACTTCAGCTTGGCTATTAATTTATACCTAAATTAAATCGTAAAAATATTTGGTATTAATTTCTGACTCATATTTGAGATTATTTATTAAATATATGTAATTTCACTTATTAACTATTAAAATATAAAAAAAATTAAAATTGATAAATTGTGGCAACTTCACAATAAAAAAATAAATTATATGACACGATTTTAATAAGTATTTAAATTGAATTCGTGTATACACAATTTTAATTTAATCATATTTCAAAGTCCTATTATCATCCCAACACAAATTATTTATTTTAATATTTTTTTAAAAAATTACTTATTTTAATAATAACTTTGATATAAATGATAAAAATGTGAGATAACTAAATTAGGATATAGAATAAGCATATATAAATAATAAAATAGAAAGAGAAAGTGTTTGTACATACCGTAGGCTTGTGGGTTACTAATAAAATCCATATTTGATTCGAAGGCATTAGCTGAAACGAAGATAACTGAACCAATTTCAGAGTTGAGTTGATTCACCAACTGCACCAGTTGCGGGTTGAACAATGCAGAAGCTTGTTGCAGTTCTGCTGCACACTCCCCATTTCTGCTATGCTGTGCTAGTTCTGCAGGTACGCAACCTAATGGCCCAGTTCCAGTCACCAAAACTCGTCTTGCTCCCAATTCATAAAGCCTCTGCATGCATCACAAAAACCTCTCATTATTATACAACCATTTATTTACTGCTTCTCTCAACAGTGCCATATGCATATTCTTCAAAAAGACTAGGTGCATGAGAGAGAGAGATCACGAGTTATGACACATTAATTCTACATTTATAGTACCTTACCCCACATGCTTCTTACATCAATTTTTATAAATCGGTAGAATGAATCAATGTTCAATGCCTTCAACAACCCCTCATACCATACCATAACTCAACTTGCTTCACACAACCACACTCATTACGTATGTATTAAGTTTCCACTATACTACATTGTCAATCATTAATAATGGCTCAAGTCTAACAGAAATTAAGTACACTAGAATCAATATTATATATAATATAAATTTAAGATCTGTGTTGCATCATTTACTTTACTTTGACATTATGCATGTTTGACAGGTCTTGTTCTTGTCCAACTTATCTGTGTTTTTTTTTTCTGAGACACAAGTCTTGTATTTACCCAAGAACCTCAAACGCTTTATTACTAGCTAGTAAATAGTACAAATGGATGCTAACAGTTTTAGGTCTGCTGGTTCTGACATAGTAAATTTTTACACTTTCAAACACAATATTCTAATAAAAAATTGTTAGTATTAAGTGTAAATCTCAAATTATAAACAAATTTTATAAAATTGATTTTTACTTAAAATTCATTTATTATAATATATATATATATATATATATATATATATTAATGAAAAGTCCCTGTAGAAGAGAAAAGAGAAAAAAACATATCAAAATGTCCACAAATAAAAAAAAATTATTAAAGACTATTTAAGGGCTTAATTTATTTTAATTAACATGTATGTAATAAAAAAAATTATGTTCACGTTAATTTTTATAGTCGTTTATAATCATAAAAACACTATTGATAATGAATTATTTTATTGCAGATACTAAATTAAGATAGTATTATAGTTTTTATAATTATTAGAAAAAAAACTAAAGAAAACCAGTATAACATAAAATTTAAAGTCCAAATATCATTTTGGATTGGTAACATGACACTTTGAGATTTTCTATTTGAATATATAACTGTACTGTATATGTATCTAAATTTAAAAATATATTTATGAGATTAAATTAGACTGTAAATTTATTTATTATTATGATTATTGTAGCTTAAATTCGTTATGAAATCATGTAGTCTTTTCAAAATTTTCTATTTTGGGAAAGATTTTATTAGTGGCTACCCTCACCTTTTAATATTATTTTGTGAGATACACCTATACTTAAAGTTAAAGTTGACTTCTATAAGTAGCAAATATTTGAAGAAAAGAAAAGTATATGAAAAATGAGCACGACTTAGTCCCAATCAAAAAAGTTTTGGATCGCAGGTTGGTGGCAGTTGTGTATACGATGATAATGTGCATGGTAAAAGTAGTTTGAAAGGTGTTAATGGCCCGAATTATAAAAGGGAATATAGTGTAGTAATACTATAAAAACAGCAAACAGAAGAGAATATATACCAGAAGAATTTTGCGATACTCGGAAATAATGTATACGACATAGTCTGGGAGTGCAAATTGGCGTGATCTTGCAGAAAATGGCACCAGGAAATAGTTGTTAACAAAATCATTGCCACCTAAGGTTATGAGGACCAGTGCCTGGTTCACAAGTCGTTGAGCCTGTTCTGCTCCAATTAGTGCACTCACCCTTTGTTGATACTGCTCAAAGTACTGTAATTGTCTTCCGATTCGGATTATGTTTATCTGCAAATACATGCCATTTCTCATTCAATGCCAGTGTTATTTCAACACATTTTATTCTTTAACACTACTAAATTAGGAGGTAGACTTGTTTAAACAAGAAACAAAGCTACTAACAAAACTTGAGATTTTCAGTAAATTTCTGTCAAAGTGTAAAAAGTTTGTTCTAATGAAGAGAGAAAAAAAAATGTTGGCTTACAAACTTGATTCCAGTGTCATTGAGAATTCCAATTCCAGCAGAAGCGAAATTGGCACCAACGAGTAGCCTCTCCCCGTTGAGCGCAGGACTCAGATACGGCAACGTGGGTTCTGACCCAATTTTCTCGCCTATTTGCATCACACACTTCTCGTAAGCATATTAATTATGCATTATTAATACCAAGAGGAACAATAAATGTAGCTTAGGTTATCAAATAATGAAGAGTTTTAAAACATAAGAAAACAAAAAACATTGTCGAAAGAAAGTGAAACAATTAATCAGAACAGCGACATGATTAGGGACCCAACTGATTATGTCCGGGATATTGAGGCCGTTGGAGAATCGACCAGTTGCCCTGTGAGTGGGATAGTCAATGCCATAAGGGTAAGCGTCGGCACGAGCAGTGGTGAGTAGGTAGTTATTGTTGCCATTATCAACTAACGAATCGCCAAAAACAAAAAATGCTCGAGCCTCAACTTGTGGAACAACGTTGTTGTTCCATATGATTAAGATAACAAGCAAAGACAGAAACATAGAAGAACCAAAAAGGCTTTGGTCCATGTCTGGGTTATGGTAAATACGTTTAACACTGAAACTGAGTAGATGTGTGAAGAAGTAATAAGTTGGGTGGTAGGTTTATATAGAGGTCATTGGTTGTGATATTTGATGTGGCGAATTAAATAGCTTCTGCTACCACAAGCAGATGAAGATAACGCTCATAATAAAGAGAGAGACCTATCAATTCTATTTTGAATTCAATTGTTTGTACCACTCTTCATGTGCGTTAAATGCATCATAACCGGCTTACAGCTACTTTTCTATCCTCTTTTTTCATCTTCATACTTTTCTTATAAATGAGATCAAAACCATGGATTTTATTGCTTCTATCTTCAGAATATTTCACATTTATTGCCTTTTACCTAATTCTTTTGTTTTCCAACTATTTCAAATGGGGTATCAATTAATTTTATTGCAGTAGGAGCATGTTACAACAGATCAAACTCCATAGTTGCCATTAAGAATACGTATGAGAAAAAGGAGAGGAACAGTACTTACTAGGTATTTGCATATATCATGTGTGTCTAAAAGATAAATACTTGAATCTACCACATTGAAGCCTCTTCAATATTTGGTCTCTCTTGTTCCCAATTTCCCCTACCCACTTAGCCTGTATATGGATGGATCATGTACAAGGGGTTAATAAATAACACTCCATGTGCACCATAGCCCTTCTATTTCGCCATTGGCTTCAAAAATTTATACACCTACGACCAGGTTGCCAATTAATGCCCTTTCTGATAAAACATTTCTTTTTTATTGCTACCAATGCAAGAATCACCAATTTATTATTATTATTATTTAACTTTTTACCTTTCTATTTATTTCTTTCCTAACTAAATTTGTTTTCTTCTTTTTTGCCTCCTACTCCCCTGCTATATATATAAATATAGGTACACAACATTCTAAAACTTCAATTCTAATACCATCCTCTGTTTCTACTACCCCTTTCCCCTGGTTAGTAGTTGTCAAAATTTATGTTTTGTACTTTGTTTAATGACATCATCTATTCAAACTATTCCTCACTATTTAATTTACCTTTTTTTATCATAACTCACTCATGATGTATTTATAGAAAGTATATCGTTAGGAACTAAATAGTATATTGAAGTTCACATATGTAAAGGAAAACGAAACAAGATAAATGAAATAAGTTAAACTATAGAAAAAATTAAGTGATGTTAATGTTAATTGCTAACCATGATCTCTGAAACAGAAAACTAAAGGATGTTTAAATGCAAGAAGATTTAAACCATAATTATTATATAAAATTGTGGATATAAATTAAGATTGTAAATAGGGTTGACGGGGTGTTTTGGTTGGAATCGTGGTGTGTAGATTTATTTTTGTGAATAACATTACAAAAAGTTATATGCTAGAAGATAAATGTAACTATTTACCCCAAAAGTTTTCGGTAACGAACAAATTCCGTCACTAACACGAGCTTATAAATGAATAGTGACAGCTAATAATTCACTGAAAGTGCATTTATTAGTGAATGTTCTCAATGGTCAATTCAACCATTAAATATAAACCACAAAGGGTAATTGTTTCCATTTAATGTCAATCTAAAGAAAGATTTGAATCATACACGTTTAGATATTTAGGGAAGTGTCACAAACAAGGAGAAAAAACAAAAAACCTACATCACAAATAAGGGTTTTATGATTAAGATCTATTTAAACATTAACAGTGTACATATAGCAAAGTCAAGGCAAAAATTACACTGAGAGCAGTTTGGTTAATGCAAAATTTAAAACTCGGATCTATGGGAAAAAAAAAATCTATTTAACAGCATAATTTCGCATCATTTTTTAATAATCAATTTTAAAAAACTTAGTAGGGTTTTGTCATCGATTATTATATAATTTATCAAATATTTGCAACATTGCCCCAACCTCCTTTGCCTCCACTTCTAAATCAACTATTGTTTTTGAATGATTAAAGACACTCTTTTATTACAATTCTCTAACATCTTTTAGTACAATGTTAAATACACTTTTTAGAGTAAATCGACCAAAAAATTACCTTTCATCTGTTTCGTCCATATCCCAACAAACTTTTAACTCATTTCAAAAACACAGAAGAATATAGAAAAAATATTAATGACAAGAATATACTTAAAAATGATAATGTTTCTTCTAAAAATTTTGGATTTGTTCACACATATTCGTTAACTAATCATGCTGTTTAATTTAGTTAGTTCAGCATTGACAAATTAAATAAATACGAAATATTAATTAATATAGTTAAATTTTTCGTGAATGCATAATTCAATCAATAATTTTACTATTTTAATGTATTACATGTAACTGCTCTAAAAAATTAATGTATTAAAATAGTAATATTTATCTAGCTTTTGAATTTAATAATTTAACTTTATCACCGTACTTTTAAAAAAATATAAATAATTTAGTTTTAATATGTTATTTTTATCTTTAAAATCGTTAATTTAGTCTTATTGTAACATAATTTAATTATCATATCACAAAAAGTGATTTCATCTTAAAAAAACGATATATTAAAAAAAATTGTAAATGTCATTGTAATTGTAAATCTTAAATATTGTAAGTCTTTGATATATTAATTATTTTAAATTTTGTTTAAATTTTTAGGAGTGAACTTTTGATTTTTGCATACATGGTAAAAGCATGAAATTAATGCTTGGCATTTGATGGCACGTGACTAAAATAAATAAGATGGAGGAATATTATGCATTCACGAGGCTTGACCGCCATAATCCAACCTAAGTAAATTCATACCCTTTGGTTTTTTATTTATTTATAATAATGTTTGTTGTTATTTTTTTATAACACTCAATTTAAATTGTTTTTTATATTACAAAACTCTTATTTGAAAGAGAGAAAAGTTATACTCACAAACAAAGAGTTAGAAAAAATATATTACATGAATGTATTAACAAGGAACCAGCAGAAACAGCGCAAACACGGAGCGATTTACATGGGTGAACTTTGAAACCTCTCCAGAGGTAAAGCTATATGTCAGTGCCTACGTAACAACAATAAATATTAAATAAGTCAATTGTGTGTCACATCATTACTTCATAGTTTCATTATTTGACGCAATAATGGACTGATATTACTTAATATTCCAAAAATTTACTACTCCTTCTACTATAAATTTATTAAAAAATTTAAACACACACGCATAAATACTATTAATATTTATAAAATTGGATAAAATATGACCAATAATTCTATAGAGCACATGTATATATACATAAAAAAAAAATAGATCTATACATCAACAACATTCAACAATCATATAAATCACACATGACAACACGAAAAACGTCGGATAAGGGAATGTAACTATGAAAATGTTGAGTTTATTTTGAGTTGCACTTAGATCGATTCTCTTTTTCGGTAGCATTTATACATCAACATTCAACAAACATATATACCACATGATTTTTTACATCAATAATATTCAACAATCGAAACAACAACTCACTTCTTTCGAAAGAATCGTATTAATATGTTCCACCAGAGACTAACATATGAATCATTACATAATACTTAGAATTACAAGTGAACCTAAGAAAAATTATTAAGGTGAGTTCGTTATAGCCAAAATCGTGTATCTACAAATGATCGTGGATGACATCTTAGTTTATATAACTTAGACCATCAATGAAGTTAAAAGATCTTTGTTATAACATGGACATTCATACTTAATACACAATCAAACAACGATCATACATATCTCAAGTATATGACGTCAATCTTATACAAATTTCATCATTTTTAGTAACCATTTTAAACTTTCACAAAATAATATTCACTTCAGATTTATAAAAATACTATATAATTCAATTAACTGAAGAACACAATAAGAAAAGAAATGAAAAAATTATTTGTTTAGCTTAATTTCCATGTTGTGGAAAAGATAATAGTTCAAATTTAAATTAAGTAAATACTTAACACCATAGTCTGGACTATATTACAAACTCTAAGGATAAAAAAGTTGGAAAGACATTACATCTTTGTCTTTTAGAACAAAATTCCATTGAAAATGGAACTTTTTTGTTTAGTGAAGTCAAATACGAACTACAAACTTAACACGACTACATTCCAATTTTTCTTTTTGGGAATTTCCTAAAATATAACATGTCGAAATTAATTAAAATAAAATGTTCAAATATCCTTTAAAGAAAAAAATGTTGAATCACAAGTCCCAAGATACGGCCAAGACCATTAAGTAGTAGGTCCTGATGGGCCATAAAGCCCATGCAAAATATTTGTGTTTTTTTTTTATGATAGAAATACTAACTAATTGTTGTGACATTTAAAAACGAAATTCATAAATTTACCGGATGTACTTTCCGTAAAGTTCATTTCCAAATTGTATTACAAAGCAATTTCTTACGGTTTGGCAGTTAAAAAAAACATTAACACTAATTTTCACCGTTTTCCATCATTTAAACAGATTAATAACTACCCCAAGAATTCAAGAATACAGGTGACTAATTTTCTCAAGCTTTCACGCATCAACCTTTAACCACAAAGCACAAAGTTTCCCTAAAATGGAAGATCCAGTTGTTGTCAGACGAATAACAGACAAGGGTAAATTTAGTATTTTGAAAATGATGGATGTAAACAAACACACACAAAGTTTCTCTCTCTCCCCTTTTTATTTCTCTAACTTTTTTTTTCATCTCTTTTAGAATTTAATCGTGCATTGATGTAGCTCATGAATGCTCCACTGATATTATCCGATCAAAATTTTTTTTAAAATATTTACTTTATAAAATCACTTATTTTTTATTAAAGTTGTCTCGAAAACGAACAATTTAAATAAGAGAATGTAACTTTAACTTCTAATAATATTTTATGTTATAAGATATGAATGTGAATGTGAGGTGGTCATAAGTTTCAATTTCTTTTGCATAAATATTTATTTAATGAATTTGTTTGATTATATGTTGTATGCACATGTATAAATATTAATAAATTTTGACGATTTGGTAGTTAAGTGTTGTTTTTTACTTTGGAAATATTCTTGAATAATAGGAATTATTGTGAAATATAAAGCTGAAAGTGATAATTTATTAAATCAAGGATCATGGCATTATATAGCCTTACAGGAGAAATAAACAAAATAACATAAGCAAGCTAGAAACTAGGAAACAAACTTCACTACAGGTGACTTATTCAACTAAGATAAATTCAAACTCCAACATACCCTCCCTTAAACTTAACTATCCTGAATTAAGTTTACATCAGACAAGTTAA
>Ga0123342_1001247_pt1 | contig 42758 bp, 22 predicted proteins | sample Turbeawhitnodule_FD_89960 | JGI IMG/M metagenome (GOLD analysis project Ga0123342, IMG submission 89960) | Root nodule microbial communities of legume samples collected from Mexico - Turtle bean Mexico white nodule | ecosystem: Host-associated > Plants > Roots > Nodule | place: Mexico: Nepantla...
AATATGTGTTTAATAAATATAAATATTAAATATATAGATATTTTTTTATATTAAAATATATATATATATATATATATATATACAAATATTATATATATATATATATATATATATATATATATATATATATTAGGTATTAATGCATAAGAATAAATCTTATATACATAACTGAGTTTTTCCTACCCTGAACTTTGATTTGATAATTTTTCTTTTAATAACAACACTAACTGTTGATTTTTCTTCCATTTGAACATTTAACATAAGATAACAAAATATATTCGTTCATTCAATTTCTTACTCTCAGTATTATGATTCTTTTAATTTATCAGCATTTTAAAAGAAAGTATTAATTTATCAAAATTGTATTTGTAAATAAATTAAAAGTTTTAAAAATATGCATTTCTTTAAACGTGTTTTACTCACCAGTGCAACTCATGGGGGTAGTAGTTAGTTTTTCATTAGTTTATATTATTCAATTGTATCCTAAGGTTTCAATCTTTCTTTTTATATGCTGATAATATCTTGTTTTCAACAGATATGATGAGGAGGCAATCTTCTTTGATGAATCTGTGAGAAATGCAAAACGAAAGCAATTGGAAACGAAGGCTTTGGATGTAAGGCTTCTGGCTGTGCTTTAATTATTTGTTTCTTATTTTATTTTGAATTTTGATAAAGCTGCCATGTGCTGTTGTAATAAACTTAATCCTCCAGAAAACCTGAAGCGTACCTAAAGAATTTTTCTTTTTGGGGTGGGGAAGGGGAAGTGAAGTACGGATGGGTGGAAGATTATAATGCCTTTAGAAATACAATATTGAACATTGAAGACTGAGCTAAAGTGACTTGAAACTATAATTATATTTACTAATCTCTGCATAGAAATATGACTACTACTTGGAAACAAGCTTTGAGCAGAGCACCAAACAAAGGCTCTAAACCAAATCCTGCCCCATAGACAATGTTGGGGCAAATGGATGATACCCTTGAAACTTTGGGTCTTCTGCTTCAACAACATAATCTCCACTAACACAATTTTGAACTTATTCTTGAAGAAACCTACCAAATCTTGTGAAATTCAACAATGTAGAATGTATTGTACTTTGACCAAGAACTGCAAACAGATTGATCCAAGGGGCTCTCAATGACATAAGAATAAATGGGTCACTGTTTTCCAAACTATATTTTCACTTAAAACTTAAAATAGGAGAAAGAATTCTGTGAGGCGTCTTTTATATTCTCTACTCTACCTCACTTTCTTTGTATATGTGTATATATGTACACATATGTATGTTTTCCTTTTACATTAATATAATTAAGAGATTTTAAGCCTTTACCTCCATTGTTTTCTGATAAAAGCCCAAATTGTTAAGTCAGGTCCCAGGTATTGCTTATATTTCTTCTTTAACATTCTTCCTGCAAAGGTCTTTGGGACACTTGATGCTTAGATAAAGCTTCGGCACTCTCTCTATATCTTTAAGTTGATTGTTGAAGTTTATTTTAGTTATAAAAAATAGGGTGGCATGGTTGAAACTCTTGATCCTTTGTTCATAGAGGCTTTTATACTATTTCGATGGCCAACTCTCCTAAAAGCTTTATTTTCCAGGTAGGCTTAGGGATAATTTATATCGCTGTATCAATAAAAATCCCTGCCTTCTCCTGCTTTTAGGTGGCACATCATTGAACTTTTAAAATGTTTTGTACTTCTAAAGGCCATCCTGTAACCCCATCCAAGAGCTGTCGTCAAACTTCATTTAGATATCTTTGCAACATAGATGTTGAACTATAAGAAAAAGATAATCATTAAGCTGAAACCTTGTATCTCTACGATAATACATGTGATTGATAGAGGAGATTTGATACCCTCTAATAATAAAGAAATGATACTAGAATAAATTATAAATGTCACTAATAATATGAAAAAGATCATTATATTTCTTATTATAAGAATATGTACAAAACATGTGTGTGAGGTTATGTACAATATGTGGAACAAAATGAACATAGTGGAAGGTTGTATAGAGGGTAAAAAGGAGAAAGGACAAGTATGTACTTCATCATTAAGAACGATTGATGACATCGGATTAATGAGATAACATGATATTAGGATAACTTCTCCTAAAAAATGATGAGGAACATGACTGTCAAGAAGGGTCCAAGTGGTTTCTTTAAGATGTCTATTTTTGTGTTCAACGATCCCATTCTGTTGAGGGGTATGAGAATATGAAGTCTGATGAAGAATACCATTGGATGACATGAACTCCTAGAAATGGTAAGACATGTCTATTCACATACATTTTACCATGAAAAACGCGTATGGATATAGTAAATAGTGTTTTGATTTCATTGTAAATAGAAAGCAACTTTGATCAATTTTTCATCAACCAAATCCAAGTAAATATTGAATAATTACCTATAAATGAAACAGAATATTTAAGACCAAAAAGAGTAATAGTACGAGAAGGACCCCAAATATCAGAGTGAACTTAGGACAAAGGAGACAAAACTTGTTTATTAGTGCTATTAGAAAAGGACTGACAAATGTGTTTACCTAACTGACATGACTAACAATCCAAACTAGATAGATTTTTTTTTTTAATTTGACACCATCTTTTGTAATTTGGTCAACTTGTGATGTTTTAATGATAAAATTATGATACTATACTAGAACGAATAGTAAATGTCACTATAATATAGATATCATGTTGATATGTCTGATCATAAATATCTGTAATTATAAATATATGGTCCCTATTTCTGTAATTATAACAATAGAAAATGATACTTGAGTTCTTAAACATTACTCTACTTTAGTTGTACCAATAAACCTGTACGAATATTCAATATTGTTTACTATAATAATTGATCCATTTAAAGCTACAATATCATCCCACTCCCTATATTTTTTTATTCATACTGCTCTGCACAAAACCCTAAATCCTAAAACCACCGAGTACTGAACTGAAGTATTACTGATACTGACTTCTGAAGAGTGTGTGTTTGTACATAAAACTCCTGTAATGCTTTTTTTATTGGTGGCAACTTTTCAGCTCGTGTATCCTGCTTATACAACATTGCTAGAGCATATACACTCTAAAGCTCTAGATGATTTTAAGACGAAACTGGACCAATCACTAAACAACGGAGAGGGGTTTGCTTCATCTGTTCGTACTTGGACTCAAACTATTATGCTTGAATTTGACAACGGAGCTGCTGGTAATATTCTGATTCAATTCTTCATAGCATGTACAACTGTCTCTGACTTTATATGCATGTTTCAAAATTACCTGAAAATTGGGGTCCCAATGCTAGCTTGACTTTCCATTTCTTCTGAATTTATATTAGTTATCATGCTTTCATTTCTGCCTTGATTTTTTTACTTTCCCACTTAAGACTTGCATGGATGTGGATATTTGAAAAGTAAAGAAAATTGATGAGAATCACTAGTATCTGGTAGGATTTCGATCGTATTCTGCTAAGCTTTACATGACATCAATTTGCAAGTACTTCTGCGTGTGAAAGAAATATGATAATTTTATTGAGTATAATACGAAATCTTACTTTCAATCCATAGTTTTAACAAAATATAAGGGTGACTACTTTCAGAAAGGATCAGGGGAAAATGAAATAGTGCTTCTGAGAATGTATATTACTATGGTTATGTGTGTTTATTAAGTTAATGGAGTGAATTTTTTAGGTTGGCTTTGTCAAGAGCATATTTAAATGACTTAGATTTAGTTAAGGAGAAGAAGCGAATGCTTCAAAGGATGCATACTTGAACATATCTGTATCAGATATGTCTTCGATGACACAGATATGCTAGCCTGATGAGCGTATCCGCGCATCAATGGGATAAATAAATAGTGCTTAATATACGTAGAAAGAGTGCTTACTGTTGCTTATTGGTGTGCAACTAATGATCCTGTTTTATGAATATGCATTGTCCTTTATGTTAAACCTTGATAAGACAACACGTCCCAAGATCCCTCACTACCCCTTTTTCTTAAAATAGCTATAACATTCCACTAATATATATAAGTTAACAATCAAAATATTTTCTTATAATCATTTTTTTCTTTTTAGTATTATAACTGTCATCATTTTTATTTTTATATTATTCTAAACATTAAACATACATAAAATATATAATTTTTGTGATTTATTCCATGAAATAATTTTCAGGATTTGATGTATGAGTACCACATAATTAAAATACAAGCAATATGACAACAAATGTAGATATAAACAATTCTCACTCACTATTTATATATGCATTTAGATAATATTTAACAACGATTTTCACTTTTAATATAGCTTTTGAAAATGTAATAGTTATATTTATTTTATTGTGGGAATTATATATATTTATACATGTATATATATGCATAGATATGTACTTCAAATGTATATGAACGTATCATATCCTATATTTTTAAAGATAGGACGAATCGCCATATCTGATCTGATACGTGTCGTATCAAATACTCGTATCATATCTGTGCATCATAGATTTATCTTATTTGTGGGTCTGTGTTAGTAGGGAAAGATAGATTATTTGAATAATATCAATTATGGATATAAGTTTTTTGTTTGGATATGTTATGTAAGTAAGAAGTGGTTTTGAGATAATCTATTTTTGTTTGGTTCAATTGAATTACTGAGAGATTAGAGATAAATACTATATATATATATATGTGTGTGTGTGTGTGTACTAAGAAAAGAAAACAGAGCAGACCGTGCCTATAGTTGACTGCAGGCTACTATTCAGAAGAGGGGAAGAGAAAATAGCTTTTAAAGATATAGATAGATATTTTTCATAATCCAAGTACAGCATAGTCATCAATTTCAATTTAGCAATTCTATCCTATCTCCCTTCGTCTTTATTTTCTCCCTTTCCCTCCCCCTAAACTCAGCAGTTTCTGTTGACTCTCTTTAGAATTTTGTTTTCTCATATATAGATATACTTGAAGTGGAATAACTATATCTTTTTGGTCATCATTTAAATGCTTTTTGTATAATCACTGAAACTCCCACTCCTATTTGTTGATTGTTTAATAATATGTGCACTTCCCAGATGCTGCTGTAAGACATGCTAATTGGGGTGCTTCAAAAGTGCGAGACAAACTTCGTCGTGATATTGATTCACATGCTTCATCTGTGCGCATTGCAAAATTGTCCAAGATAACAACTAATTTTGAGGTAATATTGTCATTTCTATAACAGTGGTTGAGCTGGGTTATGTTTTCTTAATGCCTACTATTTCTATCAGACACTAAAATAAAAGTATCTTATGCAGACAAAATTGACCAAAGCATTGACTAAGCCAGTGGAGTCCCTCTTTGAATCAGATGGAAAGGACACCTGGCTTTCAGTAAGAGAACTATTTAAACGTGAGACCGAAGCTGCTGCATCCGAATTTTCGGCTTCTATTGCTGGTTTTGAGCTGGATGAAGAAACAGTTGAACGAATGGAACAAAATTTAAGGGAGTACGCAAGAAAAGTGGTGGAAAATAAAGCAAGAGAAGAAGCTGGAAAGATTTTGATACGCATGAAAGATAGGTAACTGCGTTTTAAATATCATATCACGTCATTTATTTGGTGAAATTTGGGTTTAAATTGTAAAATGTGTATAAAACTTGATTGACTATTGAATATCAATGTTCTGGAACTCGTGAGTTGTAAGGATTGAAAGATGACATGATACACTGCTTCTTTTGTATTTCATTGATGTATTGGAGGATGCATTCTAGGCTATTTGTACATTTTTATTATTTTATGATGAAAGAAAGAGAACTTTTCCCGACAGATGTTCAGATTTTGGATTAGTTTAGATTTTGGATTAGTTTGGTGGCTTACTGATTTCTGACTCCGTAATAATTTTCAGGTTCTCTACAGTATTCAATCATGATAATGATTCACTACCTAGAGTTTGGACTGGGAAGGAAGATATTAGAGCTATTACAAGAGATGCTCGCTCTGCGGTATTGATAGCAAGATCAATGATAAAATTTTGTCTCATACATGAAATTATAAATTTTTTTGGCTCATACATAAAATTATATTGGAAATTTCTCCTCTTTTTTGGCACATTCTGAAGTAACTTCTGCTGCCATGTATCAGTCCCTGAAGCTTCTATCAGATATGGCTGCTATACGCCTGGATGAGAAGCCAGATCGTATTGGAAGCGTACTTCATTCATCTCTAATAGATAAAACTAGTGCTTCAACATCTTCACAATTAATAACTAGGGAAGCTTCTGTGGATACTTTGGCTTCAAGCACATGGGAGGAGGTAGTATATAGGGATTTGTGGTTCCTGATTTCTTGTGTTAATGTTATAGTAAAAGTATCATATTTGAGAATCTATATAAAATGTAGGTTTCCCCAGAGGATGTGCTTATCACTCCAATGCAGTGCAAGGCTTTGTGGAGACAATTCCTGGGAGAAACTGAGTATACAGTTACTCAAGCTATTTCGGCTCAGGTAAAATCATATTTAATATATTCCTGTCTACTTGTTCTGTTTTCCTGTTGTTAGTCAAAATTTTCAGCATTTTTAGCCAACTTATCTGCAGTATATGTTTGAGGTAAAAAACTCTTTTGATGCCCTAACCTTTTTTTTGACAACTCGGGTTTTTGGTACAATTGATCATTGACATGGTATTAGAGCTTGTACCATTAAGTGGTTTGAAAAGTTTAATACATGCCATTTCTATTTTTCTAAAATAAAGTCAAGTTTCAAGGCAAAGTAGAGTCGGATATGCATTCTCCATGCTTCTAGTTCAGAAGGCTCTTGCATTGCATGAAAGGTGTGGTAGATGTAAAACTGTTAGTGTGCTTTAAATAAAAAAACCTTAGCTTTTCGAATTGTTGTTTCCTAACAATATAAACAAAATCCAGGGGTAGTTCCATAAAGTTAGCTGGTTATCAAATATTTACCACCTGATTGACCTTAATGCGTGTGTGTATATGCATTGAGAAAGAGGGATGGATGTCAATGAATATGCAATTCACAATCTTGTATAAAATGGCTTTTGGGTGGACAGAATGATCTATTTATAATGTAAGTTTTGAAATATGATCTAATTTGCTGCCATGTTGGAGTTTACTTGTTTTTGCCTTGTTGATATATTTGCCTAGGTGTCATCCTTTTATTTCAACCAAATACTATAAAACATATAACTTTCTCCCTTCCTATTTACAAGACTATTACTTAATTTATTAGAATAAAAAAATTTAATTTAGTTAATATCTATAAATTTGTTCTAAATTTTTTATGAAAGCTACCCTTATCATTAACACTCATTTCTGTCTCTCTCCTAATTGTTTGCCAGCATAAGCTCTGTTTTAATTTAGGGTATTTTAGATTGAAATAATAAATGCAAGAAACATTATGGTTGGAGTCTCATAAAAAGGGACAAGCACCACTTCTTTGGGCTTTATAAATACAAACTGAGTTTTTTTATTCAAATAAAACACACTCTCCCTCATTCTACATTATTATGATTGTATTTCATTTTCAAGGCATTGTAAAAACAAAACGTAGCTAAACAAATAATAATATATTTTATAATATTGTTATACTATTAAATACACAATAACCTCAATTTATGAAAGCTCAGATACTGAAATAAGATAAATGACACTTTTAATATGGACGCAGCTCGGACAAGGCAATTACTGTGTCCTTGACTGTTTGTTTGGCTTGATGGGGGATCTTGTATTGTAATATGTAACCTTGCATACTGGATTGAGTAAAAAACTATGACGCAGAACTTATTTTGAAAGCCTTGCAGTTATATAAATTTCTGAATGAAATTTTATATGGATGAATAGCAGTCAGTCATGTTAATCATCATGTCTGTCTTGAGTGATGTTTGAAAACCAAACTGAGATTCAACAGCCAAGACCTCCAGGATCTAGCTCGTGTTTAATTGGTTCAACCTTTGCCAGCTAAATTTTAAGATGAACTGTGTTTGAACAAAGTAAAGTTCGAACTAAAAATAATGTTAATCCAGTCTGGCTTTTAGAATGCTAATCTCGAACCTCAATTCTTCTGCATCCATTTGCTGTGGCCTGGTTTTGTCCTGCTTCAGTTGCCTCATTTGCATGATAAAACCAGTTTAGTGAGAGTATTTCTTGGTAGGATTTATTAGAAAGAATTATCACAAATGGCGTTTGCTCCAAGGTTTACTTTTACGCAGCTTCTATTTTTCTACTATTTTTGGTGCTTTAGTTTTACCCAGAGGCAGATTCTATGAAAATCTTTTTTGTCCTTTATCTTTGTCTTGAACATTTATCTAACTTCAGACATACTAACAAAGGTATTATTTCGTTTTCTTTCTTGGTGTGTATTCAGGAGGCCTTCAAGCGGAGTAACAATTGGTTACCTCCTCCGTGGGCAATAATGGCATTGGTCATACTTGGTTTTAATGAGTTTATGATGCTACTAAAGTAAATATCACTTTTTAAAATATTTAACTTTGAATTATTTGTTATTTACATTATTCTGTTTCATTGGACCCTTTTTCCTGCAGTTTAATGATTACATTTGCTGACTTGTATGTAAAACAGAAATCCTCTCTACCTGATGTTTATATTTGTTGCCTATCTACTTGGAAAGGCTATCTGGGTACAAATGGATATAGCTGGAGAGTTTCGACATGGCACTGTGAGTATAGTGGAGATTATGTGATCATTTTTCTGTCCAAGAATATGACTCTAACAATCATGATATGTTTACACGTACACACACGCACTAGTTAGGCCCATTGCCATTGTTTTAAATTACATAATGTAAAAGTTATTATTTCCACTAAATATAAATTTTTTATTGGTCCTTGATAAATTATCACATTTTGTATATGGTCCCTAATATATATATATATTATATATACACTTTTTTTTTAACTTTTTTGTTCCTTATAAATTTTTATTTATTTTATTTTTATCTTAGAAACACTATTTAAATCACTTTATTTCACTGTTTAAAGCATTCTCTAAACCGTTTTTAATATAAAAAACAATAAATTTTTTATTAGGGTCAATATTTTTTTAAGGGACCAAAACAAAGTCTGGTAATTTATTAACGAATAGGATTTATTAGTTCAAAATTTATTATTTGTCTTGGTTAGCTTTGTCTGAATGTTATCTTAAGAGAAACAATGATAAATAGAAGAGATGGCTGAATGATGTCAGCTACAAAGGTGACTAGCATTCTGAGTTTTGTTAACGTTATGGCTATAATGTTTGCAGCTGCCTGGACTACTATCCATTTCATCAAGGTTTCTTCCCACAGTTATGAACCTTATTAAGCGTCTTGCCGAAGAAGCTCAGGGGAATCAAACCCCTGAGGAATCTCAAGGCTCAGCTTCTCAGACACAGATATTCAGAAATCAAGTGCACAAACCTGATTCAGTATCAAGCTCAATTTCCAATGTATCTAGTGTTGGCTCATCCAATGATGATAATGAATACTCAACTACAAATTTGTCTCAGAAGAGAAGAACAATCGCTCCACAAGCTGACTTTTCATGACAGAATTCGTGACAATTTGATTTGGAGGCGATTGGCATCAGAATAGAAATGCACCAGTTAGGGTGACTTCCCAGATCAGTTTTGTATTACTACTCCCGATCTCTATTTTACATCTATATTTTACTGTTCACTTTAACGTGTAAATTATCTTATTGTAGTATGAAGGACCCCTATTTGGGTTCTGCAACTACAGAACATTATCTTCAGTTCAATTGCGATGGAATAACATTATAAACTAGTTTTCCTTAAAATTTTACGAACGTTGAAATGTTTCTGATGAAACTGACTCTTGTGTTTTGCAGAAAATCCATTTTCGTAGCAAAGGCTCACTATTTTTCCACAACAGCGTTTGCTTTTCCCCGAAAATTGTATACAAGAAATAGGAGGAACAAATTAATACAATTGCACAACACGAGTATCTTAAATGGTCTTACTTTAAATTTTAAAATGTTTAATTACTCGTGGAGGCACGAGAAGTAATTCTATGAAGTTGATAATTTATTTTTGTTTATTATTTAATATATTTTAAAATTAAAAGTATAATGTAATACAGTGTATTGACAATAAGTTAATTTGTTGGCAATCACTTAAGTTATTTGTTTAGTTAGTATAATGTTAAATATATTGAAAAAATCAGAACATTTAAAAAAGTTTAAATAGCATAATATTATCATATTTTGTTGGTAGAACACTACGGAAAAATAATTTATTTTATTAAAATATAAGATGATTTAATTATAAAAATTCATGTAGTCGATGAGTGCGTTATAGTTTGTGCATGTAATTTTTCAATTGAAGTATTGCATGTTTTTAAGATATTATAATAAAAGAACTCCCTAATTTTTTAATGTAAAAATAGAAATCAAAGCAAAAAGAACTCGACCACCACTAACACAAAGTCCCATTCCCACCCCATGGGTAGTGATAAAGGTGACTCTTTCAAGTATTTAAGAGAAAAGAATAACATTATCATCTTGTATCTACACATTGCAAGAAATATCTCAGTTCGATTCAGATAAAAATCTTACATCTATTACAAATATATTTACCCAGCAACTGCAGTAGGAAGCTTCTCCACAGCCAATCCCAAATCACAAACGAGAAGAGAATAGTCTTTCCTCAGGTTGCTGGGAGAGCGATGACAGATCATGCAGTAAAGAAAGCAAAAACCACACATTTCAGTGTATTTGCTCTATTCGAACATTTGCGGAATTGTAACATGAAATTATCAGACCAGCAAACATACTTCCAGAAGTTACCTATCTTAAACTCCCGTTGCTTGCCCGCAAAAAATGCTTCAAATCCAGAGCAAGTGTGATTCTGTTGTGTTTATTGCTAATTTCTTGGAAAGTATAGAGCTCTCTGCACATGAAAATATGATGCAACACTTTCTAGGGTCGTCACAACTTTGATTCATGTAATAAAACATTCTCTTTAAAAATATGGATTTGAAGTTGAGAAAATTACTATTCAGTCCTTTGCTTGTTATTCGGGCGTAGATTACGTAATTTTGAAATTGTTAGATCTGCACCTCCAAATCCATCCACAGTAGCGTTTGCCAATGGAAACTCAGCTCTAGAAGTCAAACTGTAGGAAACAATAAAATATAAGAAACAGTTCTTGAATGCACCAACTTAAAAACAATTACAATTCTATTGATAGAAAGGAACTTCCGATGAAAGCATGTAATAGTGCAATTGTGTAAACTCCTCCATAACATGTTTGTTGAACTTCCAAGAGCAAATCACCTGCTTCGTAAAACAACACATGGCATGCCCACCTGTGTAGCTCCAGATACACCAGATTGGCTTCCAGCAACAAGGACACAATTGCAGACGGGTAACCCTGCATATTCTGCTCCCGCACGTATTGCAGCCACAATCTTAGCTAGACTGGACAGACCAATCAACAAATTAATGAAAATTGACATAATATTTAACTATGCAACTGAAATCCAAATCAGTTAATAATTGGACAATTGATAGATTGCGTTGTCAAATTATAATTTGTGTTCATCAACTCATGTTCCACAGTTCCAGAGCACTGGCAAAAAATATCCAGAATCTCATTGGATCAACAGAAAAATATAACTCAATATATACACAAATCTATTATAGTTCATGGAAGAACAATTTTTCTAATGAACATACAAATTCTAGATGGCATAAAAAATCATAAATACAGGGGGAAATCAAACACAAAGTATAGAAGTTGACACAGAAAATGATTACATAAATCTGAAAGAACACTTTCTAACCATCAGATTTTCAGTTTCAATGCCTTTAGGTAGCATTTAATGCAGCTTTTACATTACCCATCTTTAAAAGGAGAGCCATGCCAAATATAATTTTAGGGAAGCTCTTGAAAACAAAAGCATTTTTAAATGAACAAAACCCCAAAATCTAGAGTTTTTCTATATGTTATGTCAGTATTTGGTCTGACGTTTTTTAGATTTTGAAAAACTACTTTAAAGATAAATTCACGAATACGAGTTTCCCATTAGAAGCAAAAATTTGGTAATATTAATATAATCATTATATCATAAATAAATTAATAATAAAATGCAATTAGTGCAATTGATCTGTTAGCTAATTTTTATATAATAAAAAATTAAACAATGTATAGAGGTCGAAAAAAGGATAATGTATAATATTTTTAAAAAATTTCAAAAAATAATTTTAAAATTAATTATGTAATTTTAATAAAATAGTAATGTTGTTATATATATGCATACATATCCTAATATTATCTAATTTATCTTAAACACAATAAATAAATAAACGTAAATAGCATTCAAATGATGGTAGCATCGAATAGATCATTCAGTACACCTAAAAAATGGGATAGTATAAGGGGCCTACTATCATATTCTAGCTCAATCTAACTTTTGTATAATAATTAGACGAAATGTCTACAATTTAGATATAACTTTATTTTGACTCTAATTTTCAATTTTTGCTAACAAAAAAAACTTGTCCTTTTGTGGAAGATTTGTACAGGTAGTCGAAAGAATTTAAATTCATTTCTTCTTTTGCATAACATAAATATGCACTTTTCCTTTCTCTACAAGGCACCTTAGGAAATATTTAGATGGAAAATAAAGCAGGGGAAGGGCAACTTTTGAGCAAATCTCCCTCCTGTTAGGAAGTTCCCCCAATTTTGAACGATTACAAACAAAAACTACTTTCACACCCAGTTCTCTTCCCATCCCTTCTCACACTCTTTCCTTTTTTTCTTTCTTGCTTTCCTTACCCTCTCCAAACATACGTCAACCATTGTTTCCTTAATAACTACAAAGCTGAGTAATACACATTTTCAAGTTTCTTTATCCTGCGAGTATAGATCCTTACAGTAAGTGAAACAAAGGGCCAAGATATTCTATTTATTTTTGGTGAAAATTACTGGAGACAAATGAACTAACCTTTCAGATGAGTTGGTATCAATCTCAACGCTCAATTTTAGCATGGATGCTACCTCCTTAGCTAGTCTTTGTCTTTCAGCAGAAACTAGCAAAAATGGCAGAAGTGGAAAGTCCCTTAGCAAAGAACATTGTGCACTAAAAATGCTGGCAGGGGGGCACATACATAATCAACGACTGAAGTATATACCAGCTCTCTTGGCTTCCTTGGCAAGCTCTTCATCCAAATCAGAAGCAATTACCTTTCCCGAGACTAGTTGTCCATATAAACTTTGATCAACCTCCTTATTCCCTACAATAATGACCTTTATGCTTCTATCTTTACCAAGCTTTTCCATTATGGACCTAAAAGTTCAATAAGCACAAGGCAAAAGGAAGGAAACATTAGTATGCTCACATTATCCAGGAAAACCTGAAATGTAAATTAGTGCCAAATAAAAATAACCAAGCACACCTCAACCCCCTTACAAGACCTAAAGAAACTTCGTAAGCAAATCAGTAAGCTGAGCTTCTCAGTGATCAATAACATCTCAAGACCACAAAATCAAATTCCATCAATAATCATAATATTATCCTGCTTAGTATCATAGTACCATGTAAAATTTTGAGTTAAACAAAATTACCCAGCAATACTGTCACCACTTTTACTGTATGTCGTTAGTATTACAACTGGAATTCCTTCATTATATGCATCATCAATAAATCTGTCAATGGAGACATTACTATATGTTAAGGAATATAAATAAGCAGATTAAAGATCCATAATCATCCAAGTTCCTAAACTCATGAAATATCCTAGTAACATTTGAACCTTCAAGAGAATTAATACAAGCAATCAAAGTACAGGTAATTATTAAGAGGCAATGGAAACAAGGAAAAACATTTTAATATGGGACTTTTGCAAACTACTATCAAGATCAACTACTGTCGAGAAAAAGAGGAATGTAAACATGAAACGTATACGTGACTTGCACAAATAGCTTTAAGTCACTGGCAGTATATCAATTTTATTGGAAACAAAATTAAGTTCTAGGGAAAAACCCTTATTTATTCCTGGCCTTGAACAAATCTTTCAATTAAATAATATATCCCTGTTAATGTCTAAATCATAAAGAAAAAAATTATATCCACAAAAATAGAACAGTGAAAAATCAATAGTGTCAAAATTACATGCGTGGTTAAAATCCACTTGAATGACCAAGTGGCTCAGACCTACAAAATGAAGAATGACTAGGTATGATAACTTAATAGAAACATTTTAAAGAGTCTGTTTTCCTTAGCTATGTACATCTTGTTCTCTAATTACCATAAATATAGATCTCTTTTAACATCTATCAAATACATAATGAGACATACAATCATACTCAAAGAATATGAAATAACTCACTGTTCAAGACCAGGTCGTAAAGGGAGACTTTTTGACATGACAAACTCTTCTAACGCCTTTTCCTGCCAGTATATGATAAAGATTGAATAGGATTCTCAACAAATTTTCATAACCTTCTAAATATGACTAAACTGAAAAATCATCTGGGAAGGATTTTTAGCGTACAAGGTATAGAATTGAATATCAAAGTGGCATGTTTTGCAAACCATTAGACACACTTTCCAGTTGGAGTAGAAGAACTGAGGAGGACAAGTTATTCTAATAATTTTAAAAAACAACGAAAAAGCAAATAATCCACTGGATCTGATAATTGACATTTAAAGCATCCATGAACTCAAAACAACATTCACTAGATGAAGGAATCTTTTTCAGTGAATAATATATAGAATGTTTAGGGATAAATTATTGTCAAAATCTCGCATTAATCTTTTTATCGAAGGGTGTTTTTTGTCCCAAAAATAAGCTATGCAAATTGGCTAGTAGACAGGAGCTTCACCTTTCTGAATGTCGGCATCAAACATTTCTTAGATAACAAGATTGAATAAGGAGCCAAAAGGAAAGTTTACAAATTCTAGAAGGGACTAAGAGGCTTATACATTTGTGAAATTGTATGGGAAAATGACAGAAACATACCTAGGGCTATATGTACAAGAAAAAAATTAATTACATTACAATAAGTTATTTACAAGAATAAAATATAAGAATAAAACTAAGGTTTCCAATGTTACTTGAAACGATTTGCTAATTAATTACTACATAGATTTCAATTCAAGTATCCAAAAGAATCCAAAATCTAGACCTTCAATCTGCTGTTCTCACCTAAAAAATCTAAATTATTCAAGAAAACTGAGGTAGATGGCTAATCAAAAGCCTCCCCAAACCAATAGGGTGTTCAATATTAGGTATTTATTTATTACAAATTTGATTTGACTTCCCTCGTAAAAAACATGGAGCAGTTTAGTTTTCAAATTAAGTTAAACTAATCATGGAATGCAACACGTTTTGTTTAACCATTGAGTTTGGTTCTAGTAGATAAATTAATGGTCCCAACTCTGGAGCAAATCTCCCTTGTGGTCAAGACTGCCTTTGTTTTCTTCTTTCTCTATTTGGCCGTCATACCAGTTTGACATAAGAAAAAACACCTTTCTCCATGGAAAGCTTCCTTGAGTTGAGAATAATAGAGCAGAAGTCAGGATTAGGTTTCCGCTTGCATTTGATTTCTTCATTCTTCCACATCATATGTTGCTTCTTTACTAGATAAAAGCTTTGAAGCACATCCACATATCTGATATTTCTAATCACTAATTTTTGCAGCTAAGAATTGGTTTCAATTGTTCAAGAATTAATAATAGTATCTTATTATCAAATTAGATGTGGCTGTAAATTTTCCGTATTAACACAACAATTAAGTAACTAGTCCAATAAATGCTCCAAATGGGAAGACAAAAAGATTTCTCTGCTAGGACATATGTTCTGGTCTTAATAAAGTTAGTATTAAAACTAGAGAGAGAGGCATAACAGATATTTCCTCCTTATAAAGCAAAGTTCACGGGAATCAAGAAAGTTTCAGCATAATTTTATCTTTTGATCAACAACACATTCCTAGTTAACTAACCTCATTTAATAGGCCTCAGTCCTCATACACCAAAGTGAAAAGCACACTAATTATCAGTAGTATAACATTCATCAAGATCAAGTGTAAGGACAACACCTTTTGCTGCAAAACTCTTTTCGCAAATATTCCCTGCTCATTTGTGGGCAACGAAGCAGGCCATCCAATCTGCTTATTAGATACAACAACAGAATATGGCTTACCTAATGTCGGCAACTAAGAAAACTACTGATATTCCCGGTAAACATGCCTCTTTTTTCATTCCCAACACAGACAAAAGACGAACAACTTACGCGATTAAAATACAGAAACACCATCTTTTCTTCATCTCCGGCACTTCTCCTAGAAAGTCAGTAGAAAATGGTCTGTAAGCAATGGAGACACTCACTGACATAACTTACAACTCAATTGTGAAAACACTCCAACATTTACCGATCAAAAGTCTTCAAAAAAAGAAATTCAAGGCATCAATTTACACGACGCCAAAGTAAAGTGTGGCAATGGCAAAGTTAATTCAACCGCACACACACGCACGCATAAGCAACAGAACATTCTAATATAACAAATAACCATAAGCAAACACACTTGGCAAGATCCGAATAGACAGGTTCAGTCCAGTTGGCGCAATCGAGCCCAAGCCTCTCGAACGCTGCGGGCACAGGAAGAAAAGTTACACCGCGTTACACAGAATCACGGCAATGTAAACGGTGGATGCAGAATCGGTCCAACCTTTGTTGAAGGCCATACGATTTCCTACGCGGTGCGCGTCCATAAGAACCCTAAAACAGCAGAACAAGAGTTTAAGAGTGTGAGAAGCATAATCGAAGAGAGAATCGTGAGTGTAGCGAGAGAAGAATTGAATCACCCGTCGACTTCGAGAAGGACGGCGAGGTCTTGAGATGTGCTGTGGTGGTGGTCGGTGGATGTGGCGGAGAAGACGGTGAGGCGCGAAGAAGATTTAGCGGGAAAATTGGAAGGAGAAAATGTGAGGCTGCAGAAAGTTGAGGGAATGCGAAAGTGAAAACGGAAGCGGAAGCGGCATGGAGCGCGTGGGAGTGTGTGGGAATGGAGAACGGAAGATGCGAGTGTTCGTGATGTTGCCATGGCGATTTGATAGTTCTGCTACGCTGGTCACACTGCAGTGGACTGATTTCTAATCCCAGCTAAGCTAACTATGATATTTTCAATTCAAGCCATATATATGTACCAACAACAGAAACAGAGATTATTTTCCATTATTTAATATATTTTTTATCCTTCTGATTTCTTTTTAGTAATTTTTAACAAGTTCTACAATTTTTTTTTCTTTCCTTAATTAATTATTGTCGTTAAAAAGTGATTGGTGTATTTTTTTTTTATGTCGAAAACATAATAAATATAAGTTACTTGGGATGACTTAACCTCTGTATAAAAAAAAATTATTCTTTATTTATTTTAAATTTCCAATATAAATTATCAATAAATCTTTACTCTTTGTAAAGTTATGGATCTTGTCCGGTAGTTAGTCATTTATGGGTCATTTTTCAACCTGTCTATCTAGCAGTATGCGGGACCATAAGTCAAATGATTTTAATCAATTAGTTTTAATCATTCAATTAGGACAAAATCATGACTAAAAGAGTACTTCCAACTCATATTTTATACTATACTCATTATATCTTATGTTGTTACTGACTTGAACATTTGAGTATTTTTTACGGGTGGAGTCCTTCGAAGTTTAACGACCTCAACTACATACTTTGGTTAAGAGACTTCTCTCTTAACTATTTAGTTTCATTTATTATTATTTAAGTATTTATTTTATTTTATATTATTATTATTATTTAGTTTTTCTTGTCTTATAATATATGATTATCATTGATGAGGTGACATTTTTGGAGATTTATACTGATTAAGGAATATAGAATAAAACTTTTGATATTTATGATAATAGATAAACATTTTTTTCTTCATCTATTTTAACTAGAAATTAAAGTATTTTATATCGAAATTTTTATTTTATAAGTTAGATTTAGTCTTAATTTTAAAATTTAATTTTTAATACTTAATAAATTTTTGGACAATGTGGGGTTATTTCTTACTTAGTAAACAAAATTGGGACATACCGAGGTTTTTTTTAGCAACTAGATCTTGATTTTTAAATATGTGTTTTTATTGTTGATATGCTCGTGTTCTTACTCTGTATTGGCAAGTTGCAAAATTGTCTTGCTACAATTCAGAATTTAATGACCACTTATTCATTCTAATGATACCAAGGCACGTGATAGTCTTAATAATTATAGACAAATGGTCCATGTCTTTTGCTTTACCACTCATTAGCCAAATGGATTGACTTAGATTGTGGTAGCTTCATGCCCAATTTTTAGTTGTTCAGACATGATTTCAGTGGCAGATTGTTCTGTCACTCGTGTTTTTTTCCCATGGCCTATGCATGGGCCAAGTCATAAAGGTCTTGAAGATATAAATATCGCCATTGGTTGGCAACTTATGCATTTGGATTGACTTGGTTCTCAAAGATAAAACTTCAATAATAACAAAATTATTATCTAAAACTTATTTCAAATTTAAGTCAAGAAAATCTCATAATTCTAGCACTCCTCATCCTTGCTCAAAATTTTCTATGAAAATTCCGAGTTTCTATTGACATAGGAAATATTTTAGTAGCAAATTGTCAATTAATTTCTTAACTAAAATCATTCTCATTTAACTTTAATGAATTAAGTTCATGTGACTCAATCTTTCATTTCAAACATCACTTTCATCAAACAAAAGTTTGTGTTTTTTTCAAGTACTCTTGACACTTGGGATTTATTAAGTGAACAATCAAAACTGTAACATAAATTGCTGCTATGACACTTAACAGTGTACCTTTTTTTTTGTTACTTCATCTTTCATTGAGTAATCTTCACACTCTTTTATGTTCTTTAGTTACTGTACACACATTAAAACTATTTGCACACTCATCAATAAAAGCTTGAATAAGAGGAAAAGGAACCTTTGCTAGAAAAAGAAGCACTTATGAATGTCATGTAATAAAAATGTGCCCCCATGATATTGTTCTGCATTATCCATTTTGGACCTTGGATCTTAAGGGATCCTTGGGGACAAGGTGGATAAAACCGATTACATGGTTTGTCTTTGTTGGAAGATATGTTCAATTATATCTGCAACTTTTCTTCCCTGTGACAAAAAAAACATGATTTCCTTGTTAGCCATGTTTTGTTTGCTCTGTCAAGGGCATGGCAAAAGGGAATGATGGGGACCCTCATGTATTAATAGTCAAGATATAATTTTTCCCCTTGAGCAAAAGGGGCTTAGCACACTAGTACATTAAAAATATGATTTTGTGCACTTTAGTGAACAACCACAAATTTCCCCCTTTTCTGTGTTAGAAATTTGAGCACTTGAGAATTCCAATTTATCTCACCCCTAAGCTAAATTTCTGCAATAGGCATATTGCCTAAACGATCTAATGCACTTAGCTTCAAAAAGATGCTGGAAGAAAGTAAGAGGGGCATCTCTTAGTGTGGTTGTTGCTAGATTTTATGCTTTTTAAAGGGACCACCAAGTCATAGTGATTTCCTAAAGTCAAATTCATGTTCCCATTATCAGCATATCTGCAAGCAAATATAATAGCAAAGTGTGCTTAAAAAATTATGATTAGGATGACTTAAAATACTCCACATTATGCCTCTAGAAATTTGTAGTACTATATAAAAATGCTAAAGATTATATTAGTTGATGATGGTTAAAGTAGAATATTAAAAAAACTCCATAATGGCTTTTACTTAAAGAATAATGGAGTTTGGACCCATATAAAGATTTCCTTAAACATCAAGATACAAAATTGTTGTTAACATTTTAAAATAAAGGTTTGAGTTTGATGGCTTTGAAAAGCAGTCACAATGGCAGAAGAGAGGGAAAAAGAGGAAAAGAAAATGGTTTGTTGCCATTACGATTCCTTTGGTTATGAACTTATGAATATAAATGGAACATATGTGACCACACTTCAAAGAAACCATGAATGGTGAAAAAGAACAAGACAACATTTATGCAATTGCTCTCTTACATACATGCTAACAAAATGAATGCAACCCTCATTTTCACACATATGGAACTAAAGTGGGAGAAACAAAATCAAACATTTGGTATAGTGGAAGGTAATGAAGGTATATGTTGGGGACAAAAGGTTCATAATAAATCGTCCAAAATGGGACCCCCTCTCTTTGAATTTGAAAATGTGCATGCCTTCTTCACTTTTTTCAAGTGTGAAGTCAAAATAACCGAAAGAGAAAGCTGTTTTTTCTCCAACGGTCGAAGCAGTGTCTTCTTCATTTTGACCATTAAATAGGAACACACTTTCTGGTTTCTGCGCATAGAGGATCATGAAAGGTTGCTGCATGATCCATTTGATATTGTTCCCACTGTCTTATACACGATTAGTTTTTGTGGGGTTTTTACGTTGAGAAAGAAAAATGGGAAATCATTGCTTCACCTAACTCACCTGCCTATGAATTTCTTTTGCTCCCTCTAAAGCTCAAAGTCCTGCAATCATTCCATTCTTCAAAAAATCATGCTAGTTTTTGCTTCAAAAAGTAACCCAACCTCCTGCTTTCAACAAAACCATTTCATTATTCTCACCTTATTTTACAAGAAAATACTGCTCTTTCAATATTATTCATGTTACAAATGGAGAAATTCATTCTATCACGACACACCCGAGTGCCGAATACCCTTTTTACTGATTTGAGCGTCGGATTATCTTTTGCAGATACTTCTTCCATTTGGCAGAGACTGAGAGATCGAGATCCGAAGGAGTAGCATCGAGGCTAGAAGGATCACAATAAAACTTCAGCAACATATCCGAAAGAAAAAAGAAAACGAAATCATTCAATAGTTCTTTAAATTTCATCTTCCAAATAGCAACAAGTTCTTTATTGCAACAAGTTCTTTATTTTCCCTTTGTGCTCTTCTTCCTCTCACTTTTTCCCCCTTTCATTATCCAATAACACACATTTCAACGCTTACATCATATTTTAGAAGTAACATTACTAACTTTTCATATAACTTGCTACCTTCTCATCCAACTAGTCAACAATAACACACTTGTCACTGGGAATTAAAGTCTGAAGAGGAACTCCAACATTGGACCAAAAATACCAAGAAAAACAATATATAAAAAATTTCGAAAATTTATTTAGGTTAGAGATAGTTTCTTAGCTTTTTTATATGATTTTACTCATTCATGTTAAAAAAAATTATGTTTTTTTTAACTATTGGCTCGTCTTAATAACGAAATGATGTTAAGTTACTTATAACATCTTAACCTTCAAGTGACACAAATTTTCTCTAATATTTTGTTGCATAGGTTTTAGTTTATGCTTAAAACATATCATTAGAGTAAGATAAATTCTCTCTCTAAATATTTTTTAGCTATACTTGTTTTACTCAAATATCATGGTATGATAAAATGGTGGTTGGGGATAACTTGGGAGAAACATAAAATTAATGTATATGATTCATATTTTTTAATACGTCTAAAGAATATTTTATATTATATTATTTTTTCTCACTTTTATCAAAGTTGTCTTTTTCTTGTTGTGAGCGGTTGTAGACTATGCTAAGTTCTTGGTCTTTGGAAAAAATGTTTAAGAGATACATATAAAGGTCTTTACACAGTTAAGTCAATTTTTTTATTTTCACTAATTTAGTGTAATTAATGCTTAATAAATACGTATTTTGATATTGTCTGAGTTGAGTTTTTTTAGTTTGTATTAGCACAATTTGTTTATTAATCCTCTGATACTTTACTTAATTTTACTTTTAATTTTACTTTTACTTTTTTCTTAATTTTATATTTAATTGAGGTTTATTATGATCGAGGAGTTCTCAATACGGGATAGTACAGAAGTGAGAGGAATGAACCCAAGTTAAAATATTATTATACGAATTAACAAAGGTATTGAATTCGTTTAAGGTTTTTCTTTTTTTCCAAAAAACTATATATCATTTGGAATTGTTGTATTTTATTAGCTATTGTTGTCTCCTTTTAGGGTTTATGTCCCTTTAAAACAGTGAAAGCCTAAGTGAGTATCCCTGAATCATAGTCAGTGACTAACTACTAGTAGACCCCAGAGTTGACTGAAAATAATTATTGTGGTTCATAAACTCAAAGATCTTGACAATGAGCATCTCATTATGATAAAGTTTGTCAGTCTCATTATTATGTATTGTTTCTGTTTGTGTAGGTAGGTGTAACAACAACTTCAAAATTTCTGCATTTTTATATGTATCAAATTCATAGTGGACTTCATCCTTATATTAATTTACTTTCACATATATTTAGTTTTATGATCAATAATATTAGGAAAGCAAATCAATGATCGTTATTAAAATAATGAAACTAAAAAAAATATAATGGTGTCTTGAGAGTGTGGTTAATTGAGATCATAACCTGCATGCTCTAGTTATTTTTAAATAATATAGTAAGGGAAGTATAATCCTTTTAACACTGCAAGCAAGAGAGTGGTGATTATTGCATCACTAATTAAAGGTATAAATATTCCTTAAATTAAGAAAATATGCATTCTTTATGTAATGTTGCCACAGTCAAACACATGGTGACATATTACTTTTGTCGTAAACAATTATAGTGTATCTTTTTTTTAATGAAGTGGACAACCCATTAGTGTGTATTCGAAACTTTATTCTACATTTATAATAGTTTATAATAAAATTTATTAAAAATATATAATTATATAAGTATCAATTATTTCTTACCAAATGATTAAAACCTAGCTTACACTTAATCTTAAATTTATAAAGTAGAGAAATCAATCCCTCGAAATGGTGCAATTTATTAATTTTTAGAAGTTTTTTTTATTAGCAATAAAAAATAAAATAAATAAGAACCATTTTAGAGTGGTGTAACATTTTTACAGGAATACACAAAATCATTCTCCTAACTAGACCGTCTATCAACTTGACTAAGAAACTACTTAAACAATCACTAACAAACTTTATTAGAGAATCAGTCATACAAGCCAAATGATCCAAAACTCAACTAAGATAGGAAAAATAAGCAAAGTGGGACTTTGCAAAAATCCAGGACCAAACCTGTATTTGCACCGAAGCGAATACTTCTAACACATTGTCTTTTGGTGAAAAAAGTTTAAAGATAATTTATTTTAAAAAATTTATTCGATCAAACGTATCTTTCCGTGTATATGTATAAATTCCTTGTTACTAAAAATAAGAAAAATGAATAATATAATCATAAAAAATTAATTCCATCAACACTAAATCAATCAAAACACAGAGAAAATTAAGACTAACATTGAAATTTAAAAAAAAAATATTAAATAATATCATTGCTTATATAACGAATAATTTGCACATAATAAATCTCGGAGCTAGGCATAATTTGAGATCATTTTTAGTTGCTATTTCAATATTTTTGTAAGTTTATTGACCTATGCCCTATTTTGTAGAGCAAGAAATAAAAATTCCCAACTTATATTTCTATTCTCCCAACGCCATTTCTAAGCTAGGCCTAAGATATCTTTATAAATCTCAAACTGACATGTAATAACTGATAACTGATTAACGGACGGTAAAAAATGTGGTTTTTTAATGATTAAAAAACCTGTAAAAACAATAAACATTTTTTTTACTGATTAAGAATGATTACTTTATCCTGACGTAGTGGTGCCTCAACTTTTTTTTTCCTTCATTGACGTTTTGGCCTTACCTTATAATAATAATAATAGTAATAATAACAATTATATAATGCTTGCCACTCCTCTCTCCCACATGCCTCACTCTTTTTTAGTCTCTCACTTTTGTTCACTTTCCATCTATTTTTCTTCTTCCATTCACCATTTTCCATTCCCTCACTAACTGGGTATCTTTCTTGTGTCTTATTAGCCATTCTTTTGTACCGACACTTTTTTTCTCCCTCTATTTAGTTTCTTTCACAGAAGAAGGTAAAAAATAAGAAGAAAATATTAGTTTGGAGTACTCTGATTGCAGGTGGAATTGATGAAGGAAAGTGGTGGTAGAAAACAGGGTGCAGCCTCACCCTGTGCTGCATGCAAGCTTCTGAGAAGAAGGTGTGCTCAGGATTGTGTTTTTGCTCCATATTTTCCAGCAGATGAACCTCAAAAGTTTGCAAATGTGCACAAGGTGTTTGGTGCTAGCAATGTCAACAAGATGCTTCAGGTTCACTCTTTTGTTTCTTTATTCCCAATTACATAGATCACTACCCCACATGTCTTGCTTATGCAACTTTTGATTCTCAATGTTTATTATAAATGGTTTTTTTCATTGGACTTTGTTCCTCATTCCCTCCTAATGCATTCAAACACATTATATTTCAGAAAATAGTCTAAGTTTATTAAACATAAAGCTAATTTACAAGGTAAGTTTAAAAATGCTATTTATGTTATGTTGTCCTCTTTTGTTTAGATGAACTTAGCAGCTTTTTTAAAGTAATAGCAAACTTGTTAGATTTTAAGATGAAGGCCTAGTCACGATCTATTGATAGAAACATTTTTTTGTCCTATAAGATTTAAACTAACGGTCAAAAACCTACCTAATTAATTTAATCAGATTCGTAATTTCTAACATGTTTCAAAGAAAGAAATTCAAGACAAATGTTTGATTTAGTTATATTATTCTATTTTATACAAATTTCGAAAATAAAAAATTACTAAATTACAAGTCTTAAAAAATTAATACGAATATTTAAATTGCTTGCATATATTAATGCAATGTATCTTATGTCTATTCAAAGGCTTGTCTTACAAGTTCTTCCTTTATCTTTTAGAGCTTTTGAGTAAATTTTTCTATAAACATAATGTATCTTGTTTTGCAAGCTGTAAGATTTTTAAGGCTTATGCAGATAGTTTTCTACATTTACAAACATTAAGAGAGTTTTACGTTTCTTAATTCATTCCTAACAACTATGTTTGGTATAAAAAAAAATATGCAGGTTTAAAAACAAAATTCCTAATTTATTTTTTAATATTAGGATTTAAGTTCTACCAAAAAAAAATAATAAGTTAATTATTTTTCAATCTTTCGCCTCTTTTACTTAGCATAGGTCGTTGAATTATTATTTTTTTTTTCACTCTTTTGAGAATAACAGAAAGGCACCTCTGCTAAAATCTTGGGGGCACGCCATGTGAAAGGAGATCTTCTAATTATTCGAATGTAAACACTATCCAAACATAATTATTTGGTTTTTTGAACTATTATTTTAATTTATTCTTTCTTAAAAAAATGTTCATATATATATATATATATATATATATATATATTTTCTAGTCAATAAAAAATAAATTTGCTTTTTATCATCAAGATAATTTTTTTTTAGTTTTTTGGAATAATCTTGTCGTTTATTTTACAAGTATCTTCTTAATATTTTGCAAATATTAATTAATATTGTATTAGTTATGATAGTATGAGTTATCTATAAATTTGATTTAAAATCAGTGTTGTTGTTAATTATGTTGTATTGTTACTTTTTAATGTGTTTTCAGCCTTACTTCCAAAATTATTTTAATTAATTCCATAATCAAAGTCAAGTAATTTTAATTATCTGATTTCGCTCATATGATTTTGGACATAAATGGGAGCATATGTTACAAAATTCTTTGATAACAATTTTGAACTATATACAAAAAATGAATGAGGCTATTATGCAACTTTTAAATAATTTTTAATTGTGAAATTGGTTTATAGGATAAAAGGAATTTTTTGGTACATACAAAAAAGTTAATTTTAACTTTTATCTGGACAAATGATTAAATTGCACCGTCTGGTCATTTATTTAAAGAAAACATATATATATATATTAAAAATAAATGTATATATGAGAAAGAAATGACTTAGAGACACAACAACTGGCTTTTTCTTGACAACCCTGTCCTTGTATATGCTCTTCATATTTTGATAAAGTTGACAACAATGTTTTGTCGCTAAAAGTTCACATCTGTGTAAATTTTGTAGTTTTAATTTTTTTTTTTAAAAAGCATCTTAAGTGTTTTAAATTTAAACCCCCACCACATCCTGAGCAAAAATTTCTACACCTAAAAGCCCCACCTAATACGTGTTTCTCTTTTATAATATTGATATCAATATTCCTTCTCTATTTCGTGTATGTTTAAAATTTAATTTATAGTTAAAATTACACTGGACATTTAATTTGACTTTACTAAAATTATTAAATTTTAAACTAATCAAACTTAAGCTGAATGTTTTGGTTTGTTTAAAACAGTTTTCAATAAACAACATCGATTTTGGTTGTGTGTGTGAATGATAAACAGTTGAATATGTTTAATTAGGCTTCTTTAATTTTTCTTTCTTTTTAAAGACTGAATTAGGCTGTGCTGATTGAATAGTTGTTTAAATTTCAAAAGCAGATTAACTTGTTTAATCATTTGAAAAACTTTTTAGTTTCTTTCATTATCATTTGTTACCCAATGGGAGATTGCAAACGTGATGTTGCACGCAAAAGTCAAGGTGAAGACGAATTGTAACGTTGAGATACATAACAAGCAACGCTAGAAGTAGAAACTATATTTTTTTTAAAATGTTACTATACCAACAGCTAAGACAACAGTTTATAATTATAATTAATATAATTTCAAAATTACTTTATTTTAATAAAAAATATTTCTTTTTTAATTGTAAAATGATACTTGATTGTTAATATATTATTATTTTTTTACTACTTATTTATATTATTTTGTTGACTTAATAAAGAAAGACATAAACAAAATTGTGAGATCGAATTAATCATGATCAAAATAAAATGACAAAATTCGTAGAATTGATTTGTATTTAGGGTTTTATGGTTTATTCTACACGAATAAAAGATAGTGATGGTTTTTTGTTTTGATGAGAGCATAATAATTGTGAATTATTTTCAGGATCTACCAATGCATCAAAGAGGGGATGCAGTGAGTAGCATGGTGTATGAGGCGAATGCCAGAGTCCGAGACCCCGTTTATGGCTGTGTTGGGGCCATCTCTTCTCTTCAGCAACAAATTGATGTGCTACAGACCCAATTGGCCCTGGCCCAGGCTGAGGTGGCCCACCTTAGGGTGAGACAAAATAGGCCTTTTTCAAGTTATGGGCCTAGACCCAATAGCCCAACCAATAGTGGGTTTCCATCACCCAAGACCTTGGACTCACATGCCAAGCCTATTTTTGACATGGACATGGTGATGGACCATGCCAGCTATGGGAGTTCAATGTGGTGATGATTTCTACTAAAATAATATAATAATAATAATAATTATTATAGTATAGTTAGTAAGTACCTTATTTAGTAGAGCATAGGAAAAATATATACATTGGCCTACACTTCCACTTGGTGAGTGTTGGAGTGGTGGAGCCGGTGGTGGCTGGCCACCGTGGTGGTGATGGAGGAGCTGTGGTGGAGGCCGTTCGCCCGCTTAATTAATTTTTGGGAAGGATGTGTCATTGAAGGTAAGGTGTAAATATTATTATTACTTTGAATGAGACAAGTTTATGAAGTGAATGTATTTGGACTCTATGGTTGCAAGGATTTTTTTTTTCTGCAGTTTGATCTATAGAATAAATTTAGGGTTGGAGTATATAGAGTATAATTTATGAAATAAAATTAATGTATTTGGTAATTTACTTGGTCTTAATCACTCTTAATTTACGTGTTGTGTTCCTATCTCATTTTCAAAGTTGTTTGTTTTTCTATAGAGTTGTTGTAGCTAGCTAATACCAGACAGTTCGAATTAATGAGAATTAAGAAATTGGTGATCGAATTGATTGCTTGTGATATATTTGTCAAAATTGTAGCCTTTAATTATTGTGACATATCCAGACATTTATTACATTTCGTACCTATAAAAAAAAATAGGCCAACTTAAATAGTGTCGGTTGGTAGCATTATTTTTTTTTGTTTTAAACATGTTGAGTTTTGTTGTTAGAATCAAATAAAAATTCACTATTTCTAGTAATAAAGTTTTTGAAGGGAAATAATTGCAGAGTATCGTGATAACTAATAACAAACAGAGAAGCAATTATTCCATCATTGAGTGTTTCTAGCATGCACAATTCTTAATTTTTGAGTTAAAAAATATCAAATTACATGTTGAAAATAAATCTTTATTGTTTTCTCCTATTTTCTTTTAATCGTTTATTATTAAGTAAAAAAGTATACGTACTTAATGTTATCAAGAATTAAACATAATTTAAATATGATCTGACTAACTAATTTTCATAAGATAACTAATGCAATCTATGATATATAATAATTTATTTAACACAATCAAATAGAATATTTAGTAAAACTACTGAAATACTGAATTAAGTAGAACAGGAAAAAAGTGAAACTGGAAAAATTAATCTAAGTTCTTCATTCGATGTGAAAGAGGATGTAAAAGTTGAGATTGGTTTTGAAAATAACCAGTCACTTGAACTTTACAGCAATCAAAATGCGAACAGAATCTACCAACAGCAACAAAAATATCTTGAAGTAGAATGGTTATGCAAAGTATCCAACAGAATTAATGTCCAAAACCCAACAGCTTTAAACAAAAACTAAATGTCCTAACATGATAATACTCAGATAAGCATTAACACACCGACAAGTCTTTCATCATAATTTTTATTATACTTATTATTAATAATAATAATAATATAAATTATAATAATTATAATAATAATAATATAAATTATAATAATTATAATAATAATAATATAAATTATATTCATATTGTTAATATTATATTTATATTATTCATATTAATAATATTATTCATATTATTAATATTATCAATATTACTAATAATAATTATAATAAAAATCATAATAATATTAAACATACCATTCTCTTTCTATTTTTATTTAAATATAAAATTACAACCTCGTCCTGTTTGTGCATTAGAGAAAAATAATAAACAAAAATTAATTATATATTTATTATCCTCGTCCTACATGTGCATTATTTCAATTAAGTTGTTGGACTTGTTTTGTCCTATTTAATTTGTAATTGTCTTGTCCTTATGCAAGGTAGGATAACATGTGCTTCTTTTTCTCTTTGTTTGTTAGGTTGGACATTGATGGTCAGGCTTAGTTTGAATTGTTTTTTTTTAAAAAAGAGTTTAGATACCTTTAAGCATCTTGTTTAATTATATTTATTTATTGTTGATAAAAAAAAGTTTAACAGTTATATATTGTCACTCATTACTACATAGTAATTTATTCATGTGTTCTTCACCTTTATTAGTGTAAATTGTTTTGTTTGCACAACTCTTTCATCATTCTCGAACTTTCATTTGACACCTTATGTATAACAAACTGATATTAGAATCAATTTGATCTCATTTCACATCTATTGGTGATAAAATCTTTTAAGAAAATGGGTATCACTTCCGAGATCTAAAAATTCAATAGAAAAAATAATTCAAACCTATGAAGGAACAAGGTATTTGAACATTACTCTCAAGGAGTTTGTAACGAATAAAAAGATGTGTTCTAGATGTAAGAAGAAAATATGCATTCAATGATTTTCTTTTAGGTTATTGAAAGAACACTTTGATGTTGCTTTGACTAAAAATAGAAGAAACTCTTTATGACTAAGTACATTTGTAACAAGTTGTTAAAGATGAATCTTTGAATTGTGTATGATGGAGGATATGTCAAAACTTATATGATAAAAAAAATTCAATTTAGGTGGAGCTTCACAACATATATGTGAAAATAGAAGATGAAGACATATATGTGAAAATAGAAGATGAAGACATATATGTGAAAATAGAAGATGAAGATGTAATGATGATCTTTGCAAACCTCTCTCTTGTAATTTTTATGAGAGCTTGGTGAGGTTTTTTAGTATAGGAAAAATATTATATTATTCTAGAAGATGTTAAGTATAAATTTTATATACGAGAACTTTGCCTTAACACAAAAGGGAATGAAGAAGAAAAAAAGTATTTTGGATTGCTAATAATCAAAAGAAACAATAAAGTCAAGAAATAGAGAAATACCAAGACTAATTTAAAAGAAAAGTGTAATTTCTACTAACAGCTTTGACACTATAAGAATGATTGTGATTTACTATAGTTCAAAAAGACACTCAAAATTTTACTTAGTGCTCACTTTTGTTGCTAGATAACAATTGTATATTCAATCGTGGTTGCGTTTTTCACATGCCTCAAAGCTAGTGATTTACTACTTTGAAGTTTTTTTTGTTTGTGATAACATGTGGATACCAAATAACACTCAATGCAATGCGATTTTGTTTGAATACAGATGCATGGTGGCATTATTCAAACTCTAATAATCTTACAACTCTAATTTTTACAACTCTAATGTTTGCAACCATGTCAGGTATGAAATTTGTTAAATAATTTTGCTTACTTTTCTTTGATATGTAATGCTAATCCTTGTTTTAAGAAGGAAAAAGTTGTGTGTTTTACAGATTGGTTGTAAGGAGTCTGACTATCTGGATCATTACAAGAAAATTATGAAATAGAAATCAATTTTAGAGACAAAAAATAATTAGTTGTTATAGTGACTAAATTAGAAACCATTTTAGAAAGTAAAATAAAATTTGGTTTCCAAATTAGTTTCTAATATTGTTAAATGGTTCGTAGATTGGTATCTAATTAGCTACCAAGGTTTTAACTACCAATTATTTAGATTCTAAATTTGGTAGCAAAAATCTTGGTAGCTAATTAGATACCAATTTAGCAATCATTTAACAATAATATAAACTAATTTAGAAACCATTTTTTTTTAGTTTCTAAAATGATCTCTAACTTAGTCCCTATAGTAACTAATAATTTTTAGTCTCTAAAATTGATTTTTATTTCATGATTTTCTCATAGTGGATGGAGTAAAAAAAATATATTGCAATAGGAGCATCTCCTCCTTACATTAGATTATTATAACTTTTTGGAGGAGTAATTATGTTGCGCAAAGATTATGTTATTTTTTTTTATTTGTTGTATTCGTGGTATGTTAATGTGTTGTGCTTTTTGTAAAAGGAAATTTCTTTTTATTTTGAAGGTTAATGTTTGAACTGATTATGTGTGTTTATATTTTGGAGTTTGATGTGATGATATACCTTGGTTGTTGTCAATGACGTGCTTCTTTGATTGTTTTTGGGGAGAAAGATTTGTCGGTAGTTTCTGTTGGAAGTTTAAAATAAATTGAGGTGTGAAGTTCTATATTATTTTTTTTTCTGTATAAGAGTTGATTGAGTTGTCCCTTAAATGATTCATATTTATTTATTATTTTTTATTAATAAAAAAATATATCTCAGAATTGAAGAATAACCTAATTTGTGATGGAGTAAAGAATGAAAAAGGTTGTGGGCCTGATGTTGAATGTCTGATGTTGAAGGTGAGTGATGCAAATAATGGGAACATGTGATTTTATGGTGATGTACTAAGGGATCAAAGAAGCAAATTTGTATTTCCTTGAATGGTTGTCGGTAAATTTGTATTTCCTTGAATGGTTGTCGGTAATGTGTTTATTGCAACCATCCAATTTGACACCTTTAAGTTTGGTATTTCAAATAGTATTTTCTATTCTTGTTAGTATTTTGAAGAATACTTTTTTTCCAACCACTTAATAAATATTAATATTTTAATTATTTATAGAAATTTATAATTTTTTAATTTTAAAAATTATTTTAATATTTTATATTTTTCTTATATTTTCATTAAAGAGATTTTTTTTAAATTTTTTTATTATAAATATTAATATTTTATTGTAAGTGTAAGATGAAACATACTGTCAAAATATCATAAATTTTTGAAAGATATTTTACCCGTAATCTAAATATTTAAAATACATGCTGATTTAAATTGAATATAGATTTGATAGTAATTAAATTCATAATAGATTGAACAACTCAATAATGACTTTCAGCAAGTGAGGATTAAATTTGTCAAATAAAAGAAAATAATGAACATTTAAGTAGCAAATTTCAATATCTTTCAATGCATTCATGCCATTTTTACCACTGATGCCCTTATTGAACAATAACAATAGAACAAAAAATAAAATAACAATCAATACTAAGAAAATAACCACACAAAGAGTAATCTAAAACAACATTCTCCTTATTATTCAAATTATTAGGAATAATTAAATTTAAAATATTTACAAATAAGTTATTAGAAGCTAATAACTTTATACCATATCATTTATATTACTTTAAGTTTCATAATATTACAATGATTTCGTTTATATTTATTATTATTATTATTAATATTTTTTTCATATGAGCTAAGTCGTCAATTAGTTGCTCAACTTTGTATTAGCATGGATTAGTTTATAATATATAGATCAGATATCTCGATCAAGCTTAATACAACATTGATTTTATTTAATTTCAAATAAAATAGATATTTAGATCAAGCTTAATATAAATAAAATATTTTACAGTAAACCAAAATTGCTAACAGAAATTTTCATCGGTATATTCATATAATCAGCAAAAACTTTTGTTTAAGCATATTTAAGGGTTTAGCAAGGGATTAAAATTCATTGGTATTAATGAATATATGTGTGTTCATATGTTATCTATTCATAAATTCATCCAAAATTTTAACCAAATTTAAATGTATTTAGAATTTATTCACATATTATTTTTTTTAGTAATTATTGATGAATATATAAATTGCATCGATAAATTTTAGATTATAAAGAATCTGTTTAAAACAACATATCCACGGATTTTAGCAATGAATGATACGTGATTTTCTTGAAATATATTTTTCTTATTTTTGTGTTTTTATTATATTTTCTTGAAATGAATAGTAATTTTAATTTCGGTATTATAATCTTTAGTTAACTATTCTATGAAAATAATTTGGTTGAATTCTGTTGGTTATTAAAGTGTTTTTTAACATCAATTCACTCTTTTTTTTAATATTATAATTCATGTCTTTCTTTTCATGAATCAAACTCATTTTGAGCATTTATTATTATTTTTACAGAAATACACAACTACAACTAAATTGTACATAAAAAATACGTGTAATTGAATGTCAAGGTGTGTGCTTTTTTCTAATAAAAATAAAAAATATATCAATAACAGTATATTCCAATCCATATACAAAATATCTTAATACAAAAGGAAGTGAGGTTGTGTGTTCTTATATAATAAGAAGTTCTGTTGAATCAAATATTTTTTATTTGATGTCATATTTAATTATACATTATAAATAAAGACTTATATATAATTTAATTAAAAAATAAGTGAAAAATAAGAATATAAGTAGAAAAGCTAATTATAATATTTTTTATTGATAAAAAATAAACTAAATAAAGTGAAACATTTTATAAATACACCAACCTTTATAGAACAGAAAATAAAAACAGAAGATTAGGAATATGAAGGAGATCATATTGCAGCAAAGCGTGCTCCCACCCAATACAAAACCAAACTTGCTTCCCAACATTTAAACACGCGATTGAATGTTTTATGCACCACATGTATTAATTTTCTAGCTACTTATGTAAGAAAATTGGTTGAACTAACATCAGACTACGAGAGAAACAGTGACCTAAGTAAGGAGATATCTGCAAAATGTTGAAAACATAATTATTTTGTTTATTTATTCTGTTATAGTTTGAGGGCATGACATTGAATAAGCATACGGCAATGTCAAATATTATATATGAATATGATTCAAGCCATACATCCACATGCATCCCACTTTCAACTAACTACGTACGCCATTTTAATGACATCTAGAATGTGAATGAGTTAGTTCGCAAAATTAAATCACCAAGTCTAATTATTAATTGGGCGGTGCCACAAATATTTTCATATGTTAAACTTGAATAGGTCTCTGACTGTGCACTTGGAAGCAGATAAACATAAGGAAGCTGAAGTGCTTCGAATTTCAACTCAAGCTAGCAACATGATCAATATTAACATATAATACACCCAAAGAACCTGTTTATGTCTACCTTTTGAGAGTAAAAATAGGAGGAAAGTGTATATTTTTATATCTGGCTGTGACAAAAGTAAGTTGCATATGAATATCAATTCGAGGAGAAAAGTTTATATATCATGACGCTATAAATTAATGAGTATAATTAAAGATGTATACTTATATTCTGGTATATATCTAAAAAAAGGAGGGTAAAACGTACTAGTCTGAAACCAAGAATAAAAACTGCACTGAGTGTCTCTCTATTCTATATATTTGTTTCAGGCTGCAAGCTAATCCCACATTCATAATGAATCCTTTAGATCCTAAAGAATTTAGGAGGCAAGGGTACATGATGATTGACTTCCTTGCTGATTATTACCAGAATATTGGCAACTATCCAGTGTTAAGTCAAGTAGAACCAGGTTATCTTAGAAATCTCATACCAGATTTTGCCCCTCTCAAACCTGAACCTATTGACACCATCCTTCAAGATTTTCAGCAGCACATAGTTCCTGGCATAACACACTGGCAAAGCCCTAATTACTTTGCCTACTTTCCCTCCAGTGGCAGCACAGCAGGGTTTCTTGGTGAGATGCTGAGCACAGGATTGAACTTGGTAGGGTTCAATTGGGTGTCATCACCGGCTGCAACAGAGCTAGAAAGTGTTGTCATGGATTGGCTAGGTCAGGTGCTGAAGCTCCCCAAGGCTTTTCTCTTTTCAGGTAGTGGTGGAGGTGTGTTGTTAGGGACAACGTGTGAGGCCCTTTTGGTCACACTAGTTGCTGCTAGAGATAAAATGCTTAGCCGAATTGGTAGAGAAAATATTTGTCACCTAGTCGTTTATGTGTCTGATCAAACACATTGTGCTGTTCAGAAAGCAGCTCATATAATAGGAATTCACCCCAAAAATTTTAGGGTGATCAAGACTATGAAGTCAACTTCTTTCACTTTATTGCCAGAATCACTGTTATCCGCCATTCAAACAGACGTGCAAAATGGGTTGGTTCCTTGTTATCTTTGTGTCACAGTGGGCACAACTTCAACCACTGCTATTGATCCATTGGGATCACTGTGCATGGTGGCAAAAAAATATGGCATGTGGGTCCATGTTGATGCTGCTTATGCTGGTAGCGTGTGCATTTGTCCTGAGTTCAGACACTTGATTGATGGAGTTGAGGATGCAAACTCGTTTAGTTTCAATGCTCACAAATGGTTTCTCACTAACTTAGATTGTTGCTGTCTTTGGGTGAAGGATCCAGCTTCTGTGATAAAATCCCTATCAACACATTCAGTGTATTTAGAGAACAGTGCTACTGATTCAAAACAAGTGGTGGACTACAAGGATTGGCAGATAACCTTGAGCAGAAGATTCCGTGCACTAAAAGTTTGGCTTGTTCTGAGAAGCTATGGTGTTGCTAATCTTAGAAACTTCCTCAGAAGCCACGTTGAAATGGCCAAGACTTTTGAAAAGTTGGTGAGAAGGGACAAAAGATTTGAGATCTTTGTGCCTAGAAATCTTGCTCTGATTTGCTTTAGGCTTTTACCTTCAGCAGTTGCAAAGATTGGTAATGGCAAGGTTCAAAATGGAGGTTTCAAAAATGAGGATGTTGCAAATGATATCAACCGTAGATTGCTGGATTCAATCAATGGTTCAGGCACTGTGTACATGACTCATGCAATTGTTGGAGGGGTTTTCGTGATTAGGTGTGCCATAGGAGCAACCCTCACTGAAACAAAACATGTTATCATGGCCTGGAAGGTGGTGCAGGAATATGCAGATGCCATTCTTAATTACTGAGTCAAGTCTAAATTTGACAGAAAAAAGAGTTTTTGCTTTCTTTCTTTATTGTACAATCTAATTCTTCAGGAACTGCATTGGTTACTGGTAGCAAAACAAAATTTGCTTTCAATGTACTTTCCTGGTTGATTGGGTAAAGTGTCTTTTCTTTTTATAATTGAAAATAATTACTTTTACTGTTATCAACTAAAAGTAACATTATATCTATTCATATTTATGGAAAAGTCTGTTATGTGTTTGTATGCTGATCGACATGTTCGAAAGTAAAATATTAATAAAAAAATTCAGTTTTATATTAATAAATATTTTGATTGTGATATCCACTACTTATCATCTGCCAACTGGATTTGACAGGAATAATAGGTAGAATAAAAATAAATAAATTTCAGCTATCACAATTAGTAGGTGGGTCTATTATGTTCCAGTGCCGACTCTTTCTTCCTACACCTCCATACCTTCTTGTGCCACCCCCATACTAAATATGAAAATACCATTTTATCCTTTTTTTTTCACCCCTTGGATTTGAAATAATAAGCCTATGGATTATGTAATCCGGATAAATTCCGGATTACATAATTCGGAAGTCAATTTCATATTTAAAAAAGACTTCCGGATTATGTAATCCGAAAGCTAATAACACATTGGAAAAAAATACTTCCGGATTACATAATCCGGAAGCTAATCTTATGTATAGAAAAGACTTCCAGATTATGTAATCCGGAAGCTAATCACAAAAGACTTCCAGATTACATAATCTGGAAGCTAATTTTGAATCTAAAAAATGACTTCCGGATTATATAATCTGAAATATTGAAAAGGGTAGTTTTGGAATAAGAAAAATTTATGGGGGTGGCACAAGAAGGTATGGAGGTGCAGGAAGAAGCAGCCTCCAGTGCCATACTTCAACATTTAACCATGGATTTAAATTAGTTGCAGACAGATAGACACGTATTTCTATAGTTTTTTATTTCTAAATTTATAATAAAAATAATGTTAATGATGTTGATGATTTAGATTATTACAAAATAAAAAATATAACATTATAATTAATTTATAACATATGTGCATATTTACTTGTTTTAAAATTTGCTGTTTGGCATCAATTTCATTGATAAAAAATTAAAAAATTAAAAAATTAAACTAACACTCAAAGATAAAAACTAAATCCACTTATTCTTTATCACACAAAACTTAGCATTAATGTTAACTCCAAATAAAGAAAAATAAATTTAATCATAAAATATATTTTATTCTATTGCGAAAATTAAAAACAAATGAAATAATTGTTTTTAACTATTTACACAAAAAAGATGTGCTGATTAATATGATAAGGTAAAAATATTTTGCACTATAATCACATAAATTAATCACACAAGTTAATATGATAGTGTTTTTTTTTATAAAAAGTTAGACATTATGCAACTTGACATCTCAGTTAGACTGACACTTGAAATAATAATAATTATCTGTCATCACATAAGAAAATTATTATTATTAAAAAAAATGGAAAAGTATGGGGAAATTATACCAAAACTCATATGTTAACAAAAACGATACATAGATAAATTATACATATTCATAAAGAAGTCTAAGAACAGACTAGATGAAAACTTATTATATCAATAATGAAATGATTCTCTATGAATAAATTCTAATTTAGCCAACTTATCCGCGCACGAATTCCCTTCACGAAAAATATGAGTAACCCTAAATCTGATTTTCCCATAGTAATTAAGACAAATATTTCATCAATTATGAAGGATCCACAGAATTAGTCGTAGTAGTAAACGCAATACAAACCAATACAGAATCACATTCAAGTCACCGAACATTAGTAAGTCTCATCTTTTGAGCTTCTTCTATCGTATGTATAACTCCATAAAACTCAGTAAATATAGCTCACAAATATAAGATATATAAGTATGAAATCAATTATTAAGTTAAAAAATTATATTTAATAATTAAAAGATAACCCTTTTTTTGTTTTATATCTATAGTACAAGTAAATCGAATGTCACAATTCCATTCAACTTGATCCACCTAATTCTACCAGTAATTCACGATGATGAGAAATTCAAAAAATAAACTTTTCAATTTTCGTCATATTCTTATAATTTTTTCCATCTATTCCGGACACTCATTTTCATCATAGAAGTTTTTAATTTTACATCCAACCACATTTTAAATACAAAATTTAATGTCAGCTGATATATAACTAGGGCATTATGATCCTATAAATATACATATTAATAAAAATAAATTTATATTTTTAGTAGTATTTATTATTTATAATCATTATATTTCGAACATTAATACACTAGATTACCTTTTCTATTTTTTTATATTTTATTAATAATAAATAAATTAAATTAAATAAAACACTTTAGAGATGTTCCTTATACGTATTACATTTTTATAAACATATTATCTTTTATCCTAAACCAAGATTCAAGCGATCCCAAATTGACCTATACAGTTCCATCCAAAGAAAAAAAAAACAATATAAACTTTCAAATAAAACAAACTCATCTATGAATATCATCCACCTAATCCTTATGAAATCATTTATTAGTAATAGGAAATTCTTATTGTATGGTTTAAATTAGTGTGATGTGTATAAGTTATTATCTTGTATATATCACAATCTATTTTACTTCTCAATTAATTTTACTTCTCAAATAATTGAAACATAGTATACACATCAACATCATCTTTAATACGTAGGGTTGCCCAGAGAAACAAGAATATGCTAAACATTTTTTGGATTTGAAAAATCTGAGATATTATTTATAACATTCCTTTAAATAGCATTATTTATAGTCAGAATTTAATTTCTATAAATAAATTCTAATTTTTATTTTGGTCTATGATCTTCAAAAATCGGTCGGTTTCCAAAATCCAATTCAAACTTATTTTTTAATTTTTCATTTAAAAATAAAAATAGTAGAAACATTATTTTAAAAAAAATCTGATAAGTTTTATATAAAATATTAAAAAATAATACATTTTTTATTATTAACAAATTTATAAATTTATTTGTGTATATACATTATTGATAATCTAATTTGAATTTGTGAATTTTCGTATAATTTTAATAAATTATATTTTTAATATTCATTTTTAATTTAAATTTAATTATTTCAATGTTAGAAAGATAATTACTAACACATTAATATATATATATATATATATATATATTTATAATATTCAATTAAAATCACAATTGGCATAAAATGTTTGAAATGATAACTATGAATCAGGCTAGAAATAACATCTAGACACATATATTTTTGGGTAATTATTGCAAGAAAACTGATACTTTAATACTGTATAAAAATATCTATTTAATAATTCAATAAATTAATATATATTTTTATTTTATTTTAAAATATTATTATAATATTATAAAATGTTATTAAATGAAAGTATGTTACTATTTTCGGTGTCGGGGAATCTTTAATGTTATTACAAGACTCCAAAATGTTGTGAAGTCAATTAAGAGTTTTTTTGGCAGGTGTACCTCTAGGAACCATTTCTGCTGATACATTTAGAAAAAAAGTTATTTTGATACATAAAAGTAGTATACAAATTTTTGATATGATAGTTTTAATAAAAATATATATAATAAAAGATAAATTTGTAATTAAATAATAAAAAATGTATTAAAATAATAATATAGTTAATTGTTAAGTGGATGTTGAAATTTTTTTGAGTATTCAAACTTTATGTTAAGCTTTATACTGTTTTTTTTAATGTAGTCAGCATCCTACTATTATTACCATATTAATCTGGATGACAATATTTCTTAATTTTTTTAAATAAAACCAGAAAAAAAGCCTAATATATTAGCGTATTATTATGTATATTATAGAACTACATTGCATTTCCTCTCTCTCTCTCTCTCTATATATATATATATATATATTATATATATTTTTATTTCTAGCAATATAGAAGATTTAACATTTTAGGAAATTATATGTTTATGAATCATCTAATAGGATTCGATAGAGATAAATATAATAATTTAAAAAAAATGAATTTAAAATAAAATCTAAATAACTCTAACATTATTTTAATATATAAATTTATACATAATTTAACTTCACAAAATTTATAAGATAAAAGTTATAAAATGTATGATCTCTGAAGCAATTTTATATTGATTTTTTAATGTGGTCAGCATCATATTGCTAATACCCACACTGATCTAGATGATAATATTTCTTTCCAAAATAAAATCGCACGCATTACAATTTCTTTCCACTTTAATGGAACATTATTAATATTGTCTTTCATTTCTATCACATTCGCCCATACTTACATTGTTCAAATATGGTGTGCTGAAATTTTAGGGTATAATGCCCTTCTAAAATATTTCTTTAAAGATCCTTATTATAAAAAGAATCATTAATGGTTTTGCAGGAAAAGAAGAAGAGAAAAACGACTATGAAAACTTCAATTTCTTGCTGTGTACGAGAAACCAAAAGTAATTATTCAAATGACACTCGAGCCTTCAATATTATTATATATTTAATTATTCATCAAACATCCAAAAAATTTAGGAAAATAAATAAATAAGTATTTCAAAACATCACTCACAAATACTAAATCTATAAAAACTTTATTGATTAACAAATTTAAATTTAACTAAATAATTTGGATGAAACGTGGAACCTAAGAGTGTGAAGCTATTATTGGTGATGGTTAAAATAGAAGGTGAAGTTGTGAGTTGGTTATTTTTGAAGATTTGTGAGAGAAAGAGAAGGCAGAAAAGAGCAAAGTTTGAGGAGCACCAAGCATTTTATAGTATGAAGAATTTGTTGATGCAGTATAAAAGGGGGATCTCTGTGTCTCTGTAGAAAGACAAGGCAACGCAGGTACCTCTCTGTCTCTCTCCATTTGTCTCTGATCTTCAAAACACCTTCCTCAGAGAAGAGACAATGGATTTCACTCCCAAAACCTATCTCACCCTTCTCATTACCATCTCATCCCTCCTCCTCACAAAACCCGTTCTCTCCACCCGCGACATCCACGTCACCCATCAGGAACTCCGCGAAGACCTCAATGAACTCTGCAAAAAAACAACAAACCCTGCACTCTGCTCGAAGACAATCCAGCCCCACGTCTCGGAAACCACCCTGGAGCCCATAAAGGCGCTCAACGTGGAGGTCGACGCCACCCTCACAGGCGTAAAAGCTGCCCTAACAAAAATCAAGTCGCTGGAAGCCCTAAATAACAACGAGAAGTCCACCAAGAAGTCCCTCAGTGTGTGCGACGAGCAGTACAGCAGCATGCTCGACGCCATTGCCGAAACCAAGTTAGCCATCGCCAGGAAGGACGTCGTCACCGCCAAGTTCAAGTTCAGCGCCGTCCTCTCCTACCAGGCTGCGTGCCAGGACAACTTCCAGGACGGCAAAATCCCGTTCAACGAGGACTCCGAGGCCGTTTTCAAGCTCGGAGGGATCGCCTTGGACATCATTGCTTCCATTGAAAAAAACATGCCTCCTTTGCCACCGGTGAAATCTGCCCCTTCTGCGTTCAGCAGCGTCATCGGAACCATCTCATAAATCATCTTCTCTCATTTGGCGTTTCTTCCCACGCCAAATCATACACTGCATCTTCAACAGATTAACCACGCTCATCAAATTCATCGGGTTGGTTTCTTCTGTCAAACCGACCGTGAATGCGATGATGACGCAGATTATCAAACCTTTAAATGCAGCATTATGTAACTTCTTTTATATTACTAAGCAAAACGAAAGTTTTGGTTTTGGTCTAGGGGAGATTATTCGCTCTTATATTTTACCTACACTTTAATAAAAATACATATCTTCTTATTACTTTCTCTCATTTTAATTTCATTCTTTCATTATGGTATAAATTGTTTCTTAATATTTTTTATAATTGCCTGAGATTTATTTCTACCCATGACTTCACTTTAAATTAAAAATATTTTATTGTTTTATAAATATTGTAAGATGACATGTTGGTTTAGGGTTTAGGTTGAGATTTTAGGATTTAGCGATGGGGATTTATAATTTGTGGTATAGTATATTTAGAAGTTGAGTGTTTAAGATTTGGAGTTTAAAGATTGCAAAAACATTCTTTTTCAGATTACATAACCTTTAGGAATAGCTTTGTTTGGATTGGGAAGTGGAAAATTAAGGGTGTGGGAGAGTGAGAGTATGAGAAGAAAGTGTGAAAAAAAGTAAGTGTGTTTGAATTAGGGTATGTTAGTATGTATGCGTTAAAAATGAGTGATGTAATGGTTGTAAGACTATTTTAAATTATTTTGAATAGGGTAAATTATAAGATTACAAGTTTACCCTTATATATAAAAAAAGAATAAATAATTATTAATTTTGTACCTATTTTAATTAATTAAAATAATTTAAAGTTTCATTTATAAATAAAATATATATATATATATATATATAATTCAAAAAAATAATTAAATATAATTTTAAATGGAAGTATAATTTTATTATTTTTCATTTTATTAATTTAAATTAATTTTGTTACTTAAATTAATTTATTTAGATAATATTAATATTTTTTATGATTCTTTAAGTTATGTTATATATACATATATACAAAATTATTATTATTAATAATTTTCATTATTAATACTAGCGGGAACACAGGCACCGTGTCTGTGTATCTGCATTTTTTATTTCTGTTTCTTTAGTATTTTTTTTATTTTTCAAAAACAAATTCTCTTAATAACATTAAAATGAGAAGTTAAAGAGTATACCGTTAGAGAGTAGTGTGTATCGCATTTTTTATTCTCTTTCTTTAGTATTTTTTTATTCTTCAAAAACAATTTCTCTTAATAACATTAAAATGAGAAGTTAAAGAGTATCCAGTTAAAGAGTAGGTTAATAAAATAGTGGAGAACCCTAATTAAAAGTTACATATGGTAAAGAGAATGAATGAATTTTCAAATTTTAAAATTCAAAATTACTATTTGAATTCAAAACTGTCTCTCAAGATAGAAAATAATTAAATAGAATTTGAGTTTCATATTTTTTTATAATTTTTAATATTTTATTAATTATGGGTAAAAATA
>Ga0123342_1001248_pt1 | contig 42756 bp, 19 predicted proteins | sample Turbeawhitnodule_FD_89960 | JGI IMG/M metagenome (GOLD analysis project Ga0123342, IMG submission 89960) | Root nodule microbial communities of legume samples collected from Mexico - Turtle bean Mexico white nodule | ecosystem: Host-associated > Plants > Roots > Nodule | place: Mexico: Nepantla...
GATTATAATTGTATTTTTTTTTTTTTTATATATAAAAGTATAACTGAAAAAAATCTATTTAAACAAAAAAGAAAAAAAAAAATATATATATATATATATATATATATATATATATATATATATATATATATATATATATATATATATATATATATATAGTCTTTAGAGCATTTAGTCTTCTGGGTTCCCATTGTAATTCTTCACTTTGGGAACTTATATCCGTGTGAACTTTTTTTATGCTTTCTTTGAGAGTTTTTGTTATCTCTTTTGAGAGTTCTTAATCTCATAGGGAGATTAAAAATGTGTAACCTGAAGAGGTGCTAATACTAGTTGTAACTTGAAGAAATGAAAATACTTGTTATAACTAGTTGTTTAGTGGAAATTATTAAGCATTTGCATAAGGAAATAGAATGTAACCCGAGTTTGGGTGAACCAAGATTAATTTTTGTGTTGATATTTCGTTTACTTTTGTTGTTGCTTATGTTTTAATTCTTATTAATAGACAATCTATCAGACAGTCTTACAAAAGTGTTTCTTCTATATGATCTATGAGATGATTTGCTAGATGATCTACTAGACAATCAACGTATTTCATTCGTTGCAAAAAGAGTCTAAGATTCTATTCAATCTTGCCCTTTGTTGAGCCAACTAGACCTACAATTCAATTAAGGTGGGTACCATAAAAGGAAATGGGTCTTATTTATAGATGCATGGCCCTTTTGCAATAAATGAATAAAGGGATTTGGAACTAAAAATAGGTACAAGTGGCGTCCTTAATTGCTGAACATGGAGCAAATTTAGTGCCTCAATTTGCCCTAGAAATGACCTTACCCAAGTGATATGGGATTCCCATGCTCCATGCTATATTCTCCTAACCTTGACCGAATTTGACTAGGGTTCCTATGGTTCTTGGTTGACCCAAACAAGGCTTAGATGGAGGCTCTATTAGGGGCCAAAGCTAGGCCAAACAACTCTCCACAAAATCCTACAAAAATACAAAGGAAATGTAGTCGTATACAATTTCTACAAAATTAAGAAAAAAAGAAAAAAAGTCCTAATTGTCTTTACTCCAAAGTAGGAGAGTCTTCTTCTTAAATCATCCTAGCTATGGACCTTTTCAAAGGATAATAATCTCTATCGGATTCACAGGGACAATAAGTGGAATATTATCTTTTTTATATAACATTCATTTTTCACACACCCGCATTTGTTGGAAAGTGTATTCTTTCTTTTGAATGTGCACCATGATTAGTTTGAATTCTTCTAGGAGCAAAGTGGGTGCACTAGAACTTTGTTGGAGTTAAAGAGGAGACATGAAAGAGTCTTCATCTAAAGAGTCTGTCTCAATAGATTCGTCATTTTCTTTAGAATCTTCTAGACAAAGGTGTAATTCCTTTACACCTTTATAAGTCGTTTTCAAACAGTTTTTTCTTGACATTATGTAGTCTAAATCTGAGTAGGTGATGACATTATGTGGTTTTCCAATGATTATGGCAGAGGTTGCTTAAAAGCACCATCGTCAGTTTTGGTAGGGACATAGGATATTGGCTTATCAGGCAAGAACGAGTATGATGTCAACCACAAGGATTTATTGACTAGCTTGTAGTAAGGATTATGAAACTTTGGCAACATCAAAATTTATAAAGGATTTACATGTCAAGGTTAAACATGAAATAGAAAGGAACATAAACAGATATACAAGTGGTGCTAATAAAAGGTGAAAGGAAGTCATTTTTCAACCCAGAGATTAGGTAAGGTTACATTTAAGGAAGAATAGATTTCCCAATCTAATGAAAGTCAAACTCTAAGATAGGGAGATGACCATTTTTCAAATAAATAAATAAATAATAACACATATAACTTAGATCTCCCTAAAGAATATGGTGCTAATCATAACTTTAATGTATGTCTCTTCGGTCCACTAATCTTAGGCCCAATAGACATGGTTCGACCCAAATAAGGGCATGCCGAAAGACTCTGAAGAGGTCGTTTTGACAGATAGAGAACACATTAACGTGACACATAAAAGTAACAAAAAACAAAACACAACTTAAATATTTAAATACAATTGAATCAGTTAATTATATTTTTTGTTGGCACGGGCTTAGCAAAAAAAAAAAAAAAAACAACCAAAGACGATACTTTGTGCTGGACACCCCTAAAATAAAGGGGAATATATTGACAATTGATGATGTTGTTACCTTACTCCTAAAAAGGGATCTACTAGTGTTATAAAAGGGAAATGAGACCTTGAACGAAGGTGAGTATTATTCATGGCAATACACACTACATTAATATTTTTAATGCTCTCACTGACTTGATCGTCGAAGTCTTGTCAACAGGTGGAACTCCTCTCATTGTGATCTTTAAGCATCTTAAAGCTACAATCTTAAAAGGTTGACCTGAAATCCACCTTAAGGACCTGATCCAGAATTTTTGGCGAGAATAGTATCTAAACTGATTAGGAGTTAACTAAATGTTATATACAGGATTAGTGAAGCCTAATTAATCTTATGATTACACTTAAAATCTTCTTCCTTTTAAACACATGGCTACTGACTTTTCCTTTCCCTTAGTATAAATAAGAGTCAAAGTCTCTTGTAAACTCAGTTTTGATGATTGAATGAAATCACATTTGTGAGACATTTTTGACGGCCTTATACCTTGCTTTAGTTCTTATCTTGAAATATGTCTCCAAGTGACAAATCCTCTATGCACTTATCTTTTGGTGTTTATTTCAAATGTGGTGGGTCTTCATATCACTTCACTTAATCTATTTTCAATTTCTTTTTGCAAACTGTTCTTGTTTCCATATTGTTTTCTTGAATTGTAGAATTGAAACTTACCATAGATTCATATTTTCATCATTTATACGAGTTCTTCCATTAAATTCTTCCTTCAACACCTATTAAGTTGATCAAGATTCTCTTATTCTTACAAAATTTATATCCATTGAATTCTTCCTTCAACACCTATTAAGTTGATCAAGATTCTCTTAGTGTTACAAAATTTATATCATGTCTCGTATTATTATATCACGCAAAAAGTCTCACTCTAAAAAAAAAAAGTAAATTTTTTTGTAAAATAATTATGAGACTGATAAGAAAGTTAGAAGCTCTCATAAACTTCTAACTAATTATGCAAATACAATTATATCATAAGACTACTAGTACAACCCTGATAAAGTGATCTAATTCAAGAAACACTATTGATAAGTAACATGATATGTCAAACAACCCAAACTATTAGATTATAGACAATCCCATCCTAAAAAATAATTTAATACACAAAATCTTGTAATAATTAATACCATAGTTTATGCATGATTTATATAATTCATTTACTATGATCAATATATTCCAAGTATATGCTGATGAAAATAGTCTAATATCTCTATGAAATAACAATGAATTGAACCTGATTTGTATATCTTAGAAAACTAATATAAAATTAAGTAAAATATCCATTTGAGGAATTGTTTTATAAGTAGCTATAAAATTGAACTTATTTTATATATTTGTATTGTTAGTCTTAATATATATAACATTTGAGTGTTTACTATATTACCAGTTATCTAAACAAAATACATATAATTGTTTTTAAAAATTAATTAATTAAATATTTAGTTATATTTATTATCATTAAATATGATATATACCAATCTTTACTATGTCTATATTATTAAATATTATATCATCCAGGTCTTAATAAATTTAACAACTAGAAACTAAAAGTAATATTTTTTAACATTCAGAACACACGTAAAAAAAATGTTTCGTGATATTTAGGTTTAAGCTTAAAAATAAATGATAACATTATTTGAAAATAACAACCTCAAGAAAATGGAAAATACAGTACTTTTATTTTTTTTTTTAAGGGAAAAGTTTAAAATAATCTCTCACATAATAATTTTTTAAATATATTATTTTTCATTAAACTGCTACTAATCGACTTTTCATATTTTTTTTAGTTTTTATCGGTTCACCAATTTTCATATCAGTTTATCTCGAGATTTATTTTATGATTCAAATGAACTGAATATTAGATGGATTCCCATTTTATTGGTTGGTGTCATCTGATTCTTACAGCACATCAATGAAGGAGTATTTTGAATTATTTTAAAATAATTGACTATATATATATATATTTAAAAATAGTAGAAGAATAAAATAAGAAGATAAATAAAAAATGAATGTGAGAAAATAGAATAGAGAAGACCCACAGAAAGGAAGTTTGAAGATCCAGACTTACTTCAATCCACACTTTTGCGTGTTTCCATGGCTTGAGGAATATTTGTATTTCACTTTAAGTATCTAAAAAAAGTGTTAAAAATGATGAATGTGTAAAATAATTTAAAAATGACCATAATAGTTTTGTAGGGTATAGTTGTGGACATGAAGTGAAATAATAATATTCATATGTGTACGGAAGAAACAAAGCTGACCACATAAGAGGAAAGTATTATTCTCTAGTGTCTGAGTTCACATACAGTGTATATTATTAAGAGGATATATTTCTACATATCCATTGGCCCCTCTTCAGTTTTTTCCACTAACAAAAGCTCCAACCTTGGATTCTTCTCTTCTTGTATCCTCTCCCATACATAGAATCTATTTGCCTGAAGTAGATCATCAAGGAGATTAATGATTTTCTTTTATATATATAGAGAGTTAATGTAATTCTATTTTGATAAGAAAAGAAAAGAAAAATATTTTAAAGAAGGTTAAGTATTAAGAAGTAAAACTAACTCAACTTCTTCTTACACGTTTCAACTTCTTCTTCCACGTTTGAACTAGGTCGAATTTTCTCTATTACGTCTTTGATTTCTTCGATTTTTTGGTGTCTAGGAAATGAAAACATACAATCATATTCTGACGCTCAAGTCAACACTGAAAATGTCTAGATCACAGGTATTGTAGTTAAAAAATCATTACTTCTTTTTTTGGGTCTTCTCTTATTTATAACTTTCTTATGGGTCTGAGATTTATTCGGGCTCATGAAGGCCCAACACTCTCCATACTCCTGTTTAAAGAGTGATTAATTGCTTGTGCTAATTTATCTTATTATTTCAAATGATCGATAGGTCGAGAAGTTCATTTACACTCGATTACAACTCTTACAAAACTGGTTTATACAATAAAGTTTGTACCCATTTGTATATTATAAATTTTTTTTTTATCTTCAAAAAATAATATATACTTGTAATATTTATTATATCTACTCATTAATATCTTATTCCTTAATATTTTCTTTTATATTTATCACATATTTTTGTGTTTTCTTTAATGTAAGATATAACATTGTAGTTTGTAGATTGGGTCTCCTTTCAAGATTCTTCAATTTATTAATGTGACAAATGTTGAAACTCGTGCCACAAATACATGGCAAGAGAATATGCACATTAGTAACAGTGAACAATTCTAATTTGCTGCTGTGTTCCCTGAAAATGATGGCATTATGACTTTTGGCTCTTGCATCTTGCCTAATTGCAGTGTAGTACCATGATAGCTTTTTCTAAAAATAGGAATACATTTTTTATAAAAATTGTACTTAATATATAAGATTTTATTTTATTTTTTCAATTTTTAAAGTAATTTTTATTTTTTTATTTCACATGTACATATTTTTTATTTTATTTTATTTCTTAATTTGATTAATACATTAAAATTAAATGTTAAAATATTATCATATTCTTTTCAAAATATTCATATATATAATAATAAAAAAAATAAAATAAGAATCACATATAAATTCTAATAATCAAATTATTAAAAAATAAAATAAAAATATTTATGTAAAAAGTTAAAAAGAAGAAAAAGAAAATTTAAAAAGAAAAAAATAGAAATTTTTTTAATTTTAATTTATTAATCAAATTATTAAAAATATCTCAAAATAAAAAAATGTTTACATAAACTTTTAAAAATACTGATCCAATTATTAAAAAAAAATGTTTATATAAAATTTTAAAATAGATAAAAATTAAAATAAAAGAGAAGTAGTAGTCCACACGTACAATTTCTATAAAATAAAACAAAATAAAAAAGTAAAGTCATTTTTATAAAACACGAAAATAGTAAAAACAAAATCAAAGTAGTATTTTCAAAACACGATTTTTTTTCGTTGGTCTGAAGTTGTACTTTAAAAATACAGTTTCTTTATTTTGAAGTAATGTTTTTAAGAGATAACTTACTCATTTGTCTAATTTTTAAAAAAATTACCAATTTTAGTAAATTTGAATAAAAATTACACCCAATTAGTAAAAAATCATCATGATATCATCTAGGGGCAAATTATAGAAAATAATAAAATTAGTTTATTCAAATATATAAAATAACGGGAATAATTTTTTAAAATTTTATTTAATTAAATATGTTTTTAGTTTTTAAAAAAAAGTGAGTTTTGATTTTGGTTCATATTATAAAATTAAAAGTTATACTACAAGAAAATCATTGAATAGAAATCAATTTTAGAAAAAAAAATAATTAGTTACTATATTTACTAAATTAGAAACCATTTTAGAAATTAAATTTTTTATTTATTTCTAAATTAGTTTCAATTATTGATAAATAGTTTCTAAATTGATATCTAATTAATATTAAGGGTTTTGCTACCAAATTTAAAATCTAAATAATTTGTAGTTAAAACCTCAGTAGCTAATTAGATACCAATTTAAAAACTATTTATCAATAATAGAAACTAATTTAGAAATCAATATTTTTTTTAGTCTCTAAAATGGTTTCTAATTTAGTCATTATAGCAACTAATTATTTTTTGTCTTTAAAATTAATTTCTATTTAGTGATTTTCTTGTAGTCTTATCGGTTTTAATTTAGAATATGTAACTTTAATTAACTATTTATGTGCTGAATAAAAGGATATATGATATCTTTCAAGTGATGCATACTAGTATTATAATACAATGTCTATAGGAATCATCTCAAAAAATATATTAGTGTTTTAGGTAAGAAAATTTTAAGATATGGCAATATAATTTTATAAAAAATTAAAATACTTTATGAAAAAAAATGTTGTTTAAGTAAGAAATTTTGGCAAAAATTGAAATTCAAAAATATTACGAGAGTAATTAAATTATTTTAAATTCAACCTAAAATTTAAGAATAAGAAATTCATTTGATTTTCAGATTTATGTTCATTCTTTTTTTTTTTATTTTCTTCTTAACATAACTTGATTTTGGTTTGATGATCATTAACTTGAGTAAGACTAAGACATTCTTAGTTTGACTTGAGATAGAGTTTCGTGATCTCAATATAGTTTTAGATAAATGTTGTCAAGGTTTCTTTTAGACTAAAGTTAATTTGTTTATTTTTAGCTTTATCAAGTAAGATACTAAGGTTTCTTTATTTTGTCGGGTAACATAAGGATTAAGAATAAAATATATATCAAAATAATAAACAAGTCAACTCATTAGCCTACGAACTTATATGGACATCGAAACAAATAGACGAGATTAAAAAGAACTTAATTTTGTTTAAGTTATTAATTTTGAAGTCTAACTTGACTTGAATCATAGATCACACTGATCAACCATTGGAGAAAGACTCATTTTGAGAGCCCCAATATGTGTATATATATATATATATATATATATATATATTAATTTTTCTTTTCTTTTATCTAAAAGAATCATTTATATTTAAGAAAAGTACCTCAATTTTTATTCACGAGTTACCTAACTCTAAGATAAACACATTTACAAAATAAAGAGAAAATTTTCGTCTTTAAATGGTAAAGATCTATATTTTATTAGTTTGGTCACATGTTGGGGATATACTTAGTAATATATTTTGGTTATTAAAAAAATATGATAAGCAATTGTTTGAACAATATTCATTTTAAGTTGGAGCATTACTAACCATGTTCTTAGTTGTTCGACAATATATGTAGTCCTAACATATAACATTTTATTACTCAATATGTAAATCAACTTAGAGTAAAATTATTGGAACTTTGGTAGTGATATTATTATAAGTTTAAGTTTAAGGAAGTAAATACACGAAATATTTTAGGAAAAAACTTGCTCATTAATCATGATCTTAATCGGTTTAAATAAAATAGTTTTTTGGAAAATATTGTGGTATATAATTTTTATATATAAATATATAGTTCAAAAAATGATAACAAATGTTAGTATATGATTTGAGTTAATCATGTTAATTTGGAAACAACAAACAACACATTTTTATACAAATGACATGATACTTTTATCTATGGCAAGATTAATAGTTTTATGCATACAACTAGTCAATTGGTCAAATTGATTTTCTATTCATACTATGTTGAAATTTTATTTATTTTCATTCCCCTCACAAACTTGTTGATGTTGTGACATTGAATATTATTGAAATTTCAAACTTGTTGATGTTGTGACATTGAATAATATTATTTCAAACATGTTATTTACACTCATTTGCCACAAGGTTCTCTAAAAGTGGCTCTTCAAAACTAGGAAGAGTAATATTGATGTTAGATTGTACAAATTGTTGATGTTTTGGCATTGAATATTGTTGAAATTTCATGTTATTTACATTCATTTGACAAACTTCTCTAAAGATGATTCTTTAAAACTAAGAGAAGTAAAATCTACGTCAAGTTGCACAAATTGTTGATATTGTGTCATTGAGTATTGTGGAAATTTCATGTTACTTACTCATTTGCCTACAACATGAGAAGAAATATCTATGTTAGGGTGCACAACTTGTTGACATTGTGACATTGAATATTGCTAAAATTTCATATTATTTATACTCATTTGCTTCGTAAAATCCTTTAAAGATGGTTCTTCAAAACTACGGGGAATAATATTTATGTTAGGTTGAACAAATTGTTGAAGTAATGATTGAACTTGGTCACATCCATCATAATAGAATTGCTGAAAATATGACTCATAATGTTATAGTGGGGGTTGAAATTATGATCCACATTACATTAAAAATTGTGTTGTTAAACGTGTTAAAATGAGAAATAACTTTCATATGAACATTATATTTAAAAATTATTTTTGTAAATATATTAATTAATCATTGAAATCAAATTCATTTCACAAATGAAAATCATTAAACTTTTTTTAAAAAAAACGCAAACTAACTAAAACTAATTATATACAATCCTAATGAAAATCACTAACCAAAAAAGCAATGCATGCCTTCTTTATAGCTCACCAAAATTAAAACAAAAATAGAAACACCAAAATTAAAACTAGAAATAGAAACGCTAAAATTAAAAGAGAAATGGAAAAATTAAAATTAGAAAAAAAAATTAAAAAACAAAAACTTAAGCATTAAAATACAAACACCACAATTAAAAATAGAAACAAAAACAAACAAAAAATTAAAAACAGAAATAGAAAAAAAAGTAGCAATTAAAAACAGAAACAAAAATAGAAAAATTAAAATTGAAAAAAAATTATAAGCAGAAATAACAATTAAAAAATAGAAACAAAAACATTATTAAAATAAAAAACATCAAAATTTACACTACTAGAAAATCATTAATACAAACCAATTTTAGAAATAAAAAATAATTACTTATTGATTAAATTAAATATTATTTTAAAGACTACAAAAATTATTGATATATAAATTAATTTTTATTATTAATAAATAGTTTTTAAATTGGTATCTAATTAGCTACTAAAATTTTTATTACTAATTATTTAAATTTTGAAATTGGCAGCTAAAACTTTGGTAGTTAATTATATATCAATTTAGAATTATCAATAATATAAACTAATTTAGATACCAATAATTTTTTTAGTCTCTAAAATACTATCTAATTTAGTTAATATAATAACTAATTATTTTTTGTCTCTAAAATTGGTTTCTACTTGATGATTTTCTTGTAGTGAAAATATTCAATGGAATATATATATATATATATATATATATATATCATGATTCATTCAACTACTAATTTGATTTCTAAGATCTGAAAGACAAATTACAATAAGAACAAATTTGATATTAGAGGGAAGATCAAATTTCGGGTGTTAAATGACTGGTACAAAACTCAATTTAGATTGTTTGATCTTGATTTCATTAATTGATCCTCAAGAATTAATTTTTTATGGATGAAGAAAAAAAAAATGAAAATGAGAGGAGAAGAGGAAGAGACGGTTTCAAAAATTGAGAGAAAAAAAGAAAGGAGATGAAGAAACAATTTATGAAATTGAAAACTAAAAAAATGATATTTTTTTCTTTTTTTAGAGAATATTTAGGCTATATATATGCTCTATAATTTTAAGAAAACATGTTCCTAAATGTGGGTTCTAATTAGTGTCTCAATTATAAAAGTCTAAGCTAAAATAAGGAAAACCGAATATGCATGAGTTCTTTAAAAAAAAATAAAAATAAGTAAATTTGCCCCAACTCTAAATACAACAAAACATATGTCCATTTTGAATACCTAGAAATTTAAAATTCAATGCCATTAGACTATATTAAAAATAATACAAAAAAAAGTTATGGTAAAATAAGTACAAGCAAATGTCAAATGAGCTAAAAATACAAAACTAAAGCAAATACTACATCGAACAAGGAAATTGATTAAAAATTGAAAATAAAAGCATATGAAAAGTTCTTTTGATGTACAATAAAACTATATATGTGTATAAAATTTGAGTAATCTAATTATGGTTTAAATCGAAACATATAAGCATGTCAATTGTGACATGACCCACACTCCCTTAATCACATGATAATTAGTGTCACTTGCAAATCCCTATCTAAGTACTGCTCCACTAGGAATTGAACTCGTGACATTGTTTTTGATACCAATTTTTGGATCAAGCACTTACCACTAGGTCAAAACTATAGCTGATAATCAAGATACAACTGTTTCTAGTTAAAAGCGTAATAATCCAAACACCATGATTTAATTGTGACTTAGCTACTTGACCTCCACCACGAGACAATTGATGTTACATACAAAAATTCTTTCAATTAACATATCAACCATCTTGAAATTGGTATGGTTCATTATTATTTTAAACTTCTAAGGTTGTATTCGAGATATCAATGTCTAAATTGTCATTCTCGAGATTTCGACCATAAGTATAAGCCAAATTTAGTTACCATTAAATATTGATCAATGATTATTAACCAACCTTATCATTTTAGTACTTTATCAGGTTATATTCCCAATGTATCTTTGACTCGATATTCCTACCTCCACTATGGGGAAAGGTGGTATTGTTCAACTCATGTTGTCATTATAAAAATTATACATTACTCCTGATAAGTTCATTATTAGACTAACCACAGTTGTCACCGAATTAGTTATAAAGATGTTGATATTGGACTCGACGTAGTGATTATTATTCCACAATAACATTTGTCTTTTATAATAATAATAATATTATTATTATTATTATTATTATTATTATTATTATTATTATTATTATTATTATTATTATTATTATTATTATTATTATTATTATTATTATTATCTTCTTCTTCTTCTTCTTCTTCTTCATTATTATTGCCATTATTATTCCTATTTGTATTATTAGCCATATTCAAAATCTTATAACTTCATAATCACATAAACCAACATCAAACTGACATATAATCATACAAAGAACATGCAATTGATATTAAACGATTTATTTATAACTAACACTTAATCATAAACTAACCATTACATTCTTCGTATATAATCAAACAATGAATGTTGTATTCCATTGGGTGTGCCAATTTGTTTGAGATGAAAAATGGATTTTTGACAATAGCTAGGAGTTTTTTTTTTTTTACTACTTTCAGTTTATGATTTTAACTTTTACTTATTCTTAAATAAATATTTCTGAAATTGTGTAAATATATGGGTTTACAATTATTATATTTATGTTAACACAAATAATTTGATCTCCAAGTAGATGGGAAATATAAACACATTTTTATCATTTTCAAGGTTTTATAATGAAAAACCATTATGAATACTTTACCAAAAATAACTTTTCATGCTTTGTCGATTTCTTCAAACTTTTCTCAAGTACAAAACTAAATGTTGGTCACCTCCTATTGGCTAGAAGAAAGTTTTTTGTAAACCTTTTCAAATATTGAACACCTTTTAGATATTTTAGAAAGAGATTTGTCCTATTAAACTGATAATTGTAAGATTAAAAGGAAAGTTATAAATTTGACAATGTAAGAAATTATTAGCAGTTAATGAAATACTTCTAATATCAAATAAGTTATTTTGTTTCAGAACACATATTTAATCCATTTATAAGTTCAAATTCTGGAATAATTGCCTTTAGAGTGGTAAGTTTCTCTAGTTTTTCATCTCCAATAAACAATATATACAAAAATAAAGATACATTCATCAATAAATCAGATGTTTTTGAACTAAAAAAAAAGACATTGCAATCAAACCACCCACTTCCTCAACATCTAGGGAAAGGAAGGGGTAGAAGGAAACCCCTTGGAAAAATTAGAAAAATTGTCAAGTAAAAGGACATTGCCCTTCACATCACTCACTCCCCCAACAACTAAATTGTCATAAACCTCAAAATATAGAAATTCATGATTAAATATGATTTTAATATTTACATGGGATATATATGAGATTCTGATGATCATGTGGTGTAAAGAGAAAAAGAAAATTTGTGGTTGTTTCATCCTTTACAAAATGCAGCTTGCTTTTCTTCTGCGATACCTTGTTAATGATTAATGCATTATGATCAAGTCATAAACTAATTGCATCAATACTTTGTTAAAAAAAGGAAAAAAATGGGAAATCATCATAACTAATATGAATTGTAAAATGAAAATATAACTAAAATAAGTGTATAGTTTAGGTTATTGTATCAACATGTATTTTCCAACTGTAAAGGATCTATACATGAAATATACATTTGAGACCTAACTTTGAAACATAATAGGAGGTCAAGGATATACATATGACAGAAGGCTATGCATCCTCTAACTTAAAGCAGTGATGAATTTATTCTATTTGGACAAAGCAAAATTTTTGTTAACAAAGATACGTTCACTTAGCAGAAACAATCAATTTCGTCTGCCTATCATTGAAATTTGATCATAAATCTAGATTGCAATTGTTGAATAAAGGAATGCTAAGTTTAGATTTCTAAATAATTAAAAGTTTTTCACTCTTATTTTCTTGAATCCTCCCAAAATAGTTAGTTCAATCGAACTTTTGCAGGAAAATTTTCCCTTCATTCAAACCCCAGTTGAAGGGATGATGAACCTACAATATGCTTGGAAATGGGTTTATAACCAACGATCACATTTGTTATTTTACATTATGACAACAAAATTAGCATTTTTACTATATTTAGTCTCGACCTTACAACATTTAAAATGAGAATTGATTAATTAAGATGCATAAACAACTTATCAATTCATGAGGAGTTGTAAATATAAATATTATGGTAAATACTCGAATAATGGGTAATTTTACATCAGTTATATCGTCTCGATTTCAACCAGCAAGTAGTGCAATCAGTCTACAATATGGTTCAATTATATGTAACAACAGAAGTGGGAATTGAACACCCTCATTATAAACATTCATTACACATAGATTATGAATTAAGGTTTCAACAACACAAAGATCTCATGTAGACCTAGATTTGTAGGATGGAAATTACCAAAAAAAAAGATGAAAATAGAAGGATGTGGATGTGAAGCACTGTAGAAACTAGTCTGGTATTAAATAATAAGTTTGAAGAAGAAGGTCTTACAATAACATTATTGTATGTTTACATAAGCATATGTAGAGGTTATGTTTGTGATTCCCTCAACGATTAATTTGAAAGTAAAATAAGACTAAGACTGAAATTAATTCTCTGGCATAGCTCGTTTAAGAACACAGAAATTGAAAATGCAATTATATGGATCCCAGTGAAATCCGATCTCATCACCTTTCTTTAGATCTCTTCTTCGCACGAAGTCTTGGTTCCACTTTCCAATAAGAACATAGCTCTTGGAGGAAGACCATCGCTTTAGAACGAGTTGGTGCATGGATTTGGTGTCAATGTCCCAAACTCTAACTGGGGTCCCTTCTTCAGTTTCTGCAGCTCTTGCATGATCTGCACCCAACATAGGCAAAATTTGTTTCTTCACCAAATCTGCAGCCAGCAAGAGTCTACTTAGGATTCCCAAATCACTATCAGTTAGAGTCTTCTTGATCTTCCATGGGTCATCGTAAAGCTTCAACGTTGTTGAAACTCCCTTGTTCATCTCCTCTTCACTTTGGTTGCTGCAGAATCTTCTCCTTGATGTCCTAAAGTTAGAGGCTTCACAAATGGTGGATTTCCTCTTCTTTTGACACAGCTCCTTTTCATCTCCAGGGTTGCTCATGTTGGAAGAGATGAATCTTGTCAACTTTGATGGGATTTTTGTGATTGCAAACTCGCAGCCAAGGTTGAAAGGGCTTTGAATGTTTACACTACCACATCAGTTCCTAATATCATTTCTTTTGGAATTTGTGAAATGGAAGTGAAGTCTCATTTCCTCTTTCTTCAATCATATAAATGGATTTCTCATATTTGTCATAGCCAGTAGAAAGGGCATTTCTCATTTTTCTTTTCAAAAGCATGAATGGGATTAGAATATCCAATGCCATACAACTTGTCAACATCCCTTTTATGTAATTATCTTTTGTTGGAGAAACCAAATACTCAAATTCTCTTGGTTTCTTTCTTAATTTTTCTATTCATTGGTTTTTTTTTTACTTTATTCTAATAATCGGAATATTTTTTTAAAATCAGATGAAACTTTTGTAAATAAATAACACCCCTCCCCAATTTAAATAAACACCTCTATTCATATTTTTTCATTTTTAAATTGATTTTTCTATTAATTAACCTCTGGTCTGACATATAAAAAAATTGTAATTAAAAATTGGGATTAGAATCTAGGGCTGTTGAGAAGAAAGAGGAAAGAGTGAATAGAAACTGTGTGGACCATGAGCAAGAAACAATGGACCGCCCAGAAACAATGAGAACTTCAAATTTGATTTTCTCGCACCTGCCATAGAATCTAAATACTTTTTGTGTATGGTTCATCCATGTTCACACAAACAATTGAGCAATTCTATACATACAAAAATTCCGAACACAAAAAGGCAAAATATTTTATTTATATGTCCTCAAATACTTATTTTCTCAACAGGATTAAATTTTCCATAACAGTACTACAAATTAATATACATGCATCATCATTTTCTCATCATTTTTAATAAATTTAAATGTGAATCTATAGGTTTATTATACTCATCCTAAGTGTCTATTGTTAAAAATGTTAAGTCATTCATAACTTGTCTTCATCTTCTAAGTTTTTTATTATTTTGCCAAAGACTATATAAAGAAAAAAAAAAAAAACTTAACAAAGTCTAATTTTAGTATGATTTATCATCACGTTGTTTTCGGTCACCTTTGTTACCTTCAACTTATCATTTAACCAGTCAGTAATTTATGGTTGAAATGATATTGTAAACTTTATGACAAGTAGTTGATATTCAGAGATTGTTGCATCAATTTTTTTTTTTTAAATAAAAGTAGAATTTCCGTAATACAAAATGGTTAAAGCGACATGATTGAGTAAATAAAAATAGCCTCCATTTCAAACGTAAAATTATATTTGACTAGTCTTATGTTAAAATTCTCAAAATCTTTAAACCCATTAAGGCTATATCTTTCTTTCAATTCAATAAATATAACGAGTTAATAATAGAGTTAAGAAATTACAAAAGACATTCAATTTTAAAAATAAATGAAACAAAACATATTCTAAAAATTAAAGTTTTTTTTTTATAGACAACTGTTATGAAAAGAACATGTATAAACTTTTTGAATATGTCAAGCTTGAGAAATTATTTTAAATTACTACACAAATATATATATGAATTACCTTAATTAGATCGTGCTTGAAATAAATAATTAAAAATACCTGTGATCAAAATAATTAATTAACTAAATGAAAATTAATTTAATAATTATGTGCTGCTGATATGGAATAATAATTTTACACTGATTATTATTTTTAACGTAATTGTTATAAAAATTAATATATGTATCATCCGTAGTAACCCATTAAATTATTATTTTACGTCTTTGCACATGGTTTTTTTCTCATTAAAAATATATATGTTAAATTGATTAACATGTTACAACTCAACTTATAAGAAAATTAGAGTTGTTGATATTTTTTTAAATAAGAAAAAAATTATTAAGAGGATATAAGAACACTATAATACTTATTGGGAAATACAATTTGAAAATTACAAAACCAATTTTCTTTTTTCGTTGCCATAACCCATAAATATAACTTTATTAATAAGATCCTAGACTTAACTTTTCTTATGGTTTGTATTCGTTTGCTCTACAATGCTAGAGAGCATGTTATTCTCATTCATTTTGAACCAATGGACATACCCATGGCTGTTTGTAAGTTTTGGAACTTCTTGTACCTATGTTTTTTTTTCAATATAATATATATCTTTGCCGATTAAAAATAGATTCTAGAGATGTTCACCATATCAACCTGTTGAAACAAAATTTAATAGCACATCAACCAGATTGCCAAATAATATGGCAGAAATTCAGGAACTTCTTGGCTAAGGATAGTGTGATGCTGGAAATAATGAGCCATTGAATCATTAAGAAGAATCAAAGAGATTCCCAACCCAGTACATAAGACCAATTTGTTGAGAATCCTAACAGGAGAAAAACAACTGGTTTAATTACATCCTCATTTTCCTCAGTAAAGAACACATGCTACCTCGTTAATTGGTTTCTCATTTTGTTTCTACACAACAAGTTTAAGCAACTCCCAAGAAACCAATATTTTCTGTGGGACTTTCTTTTCTAAAATTCATTAAAACCCTCTGTACTATTGTTTTCAACCACACCACACACACACTCATACATATAAAGCTTTGGCCTGATCTAACAGAAAAAAGGCCACTGTTCTTCTTTCCAAATTTCTCCACCAACTCCAATGCCAATTCCACTCCCAAAACAGTTGATGAACCTTAACTTCAAGATTGAAACCTGCGATCCTATATTGTTTTATAGGAAGTCTCAAACCCAGGCGTGATATCATCGGATTCAAACTCTGGCAGAAACGTATGGTTTGATAGGAAGATTCACACCCACAGAAAGAATGTAATTTCTGTACAAATGTAGTTGATTGGTAGACAAATAGTATTCTGGAACTGATAACCTAGAATTGATTTGTCGCAGGTGCACCTTTTTTGTTTGTTATTAAATTGTTAAGAAGTAATTAAATGAGTATATAATTAGCATATTATATTATATAGTAAGAGAAAACAGTTTTTTTTTTTTGCTGACGAGTGAAAATAGGTGTAACACTCAACTGTTAACACGAGTAATATTAAATAAATGGTATCTGGTTTATCTATTGATGGAGGCGAATATAATGAATTAGAGAGTAATAATACATGTCATGTTAGCTTTGTAATAGCTAGGTTAATGCAAGTACTATTAGAACAAAGATAAAACATTTCATTTTTCTTAAATCAATATAATTGCGTGAAACATGTGAAAAATACACTTTTAAAATATTATATCCTGAGTTTAGGTTTATTTTAGAGTTCTATGGAGCAGTACCCTAAGAACGAGCTCCTTTTCCTCCTTGGAAACTCGATGATAACTATAACAAAGGAAATGAGAAGAAAAAAAGTTGGAGTAAAGCGACTATTGAGGCTTGATTAATGAAAGCGACTCTCTAGGGTTCATGTTCATGGATAGATATTCTACTGCTTTAGTTATTTTGGCTGTTATTGAAAAAGCACAACACATCTTCTCTTCCATTGATTTCTAAATCTGAATTTGCACTTGTTGCTGACCATATAAACCGCTGTATAAGAGGTAATCTTAAACTCCATGCACGATTCAAGACCCGAATACTAATAATACCCCAGAGCACAGGAAGTGTTGATAGTGATGGTGGTGAAGGTGAATAGTGTAGTGGTAGGACATTATTGTTTACAGATAGTGTGAGGAATTGATGAAGATGTTAAAGAAGTTTAGTTAGATAGTTAGGTAGCACAATTAGAGTGAAGGTATGATGAAGAGAGTATTGTGACATATAGTCCACAAAGAGGAAAAGAAGAGTGAGTGAAGGATTCGCATAAGTTTGATGAGGGGACAGAAATAAAAAGAGTATTTTGTGTTTGAATTGTAAATGGAGGAAGGTAAGTAAAAATGGAAGAGGTGCAGATAGAGGGAGAAAAAGGGGGTGAAAGATGTTGTGGGTGTGGTGGAGAGGCGATGAAGGATCGCTTGGTTACAGTTTGTTGAGGAGGTGGGTAGCTGTGTTGCTTTCGAATATTTGAAGAAGAAAGGGAATTGATGCATAACAAGTAGATATTGCAATCTTTATCTCAACCACGTCTCGTAGCTTGTTATCTAAATCTAAAGTGGTGTGATGAGTGGACGATGGGATTGATGGCGGGTCTCCTATGTGGCAACCCAAGCATATTTTCATTTGAGGAGAACTTTATTGCCAATACTTTTGTAAAGATATAAAAAAGGGAAGAAAGAGACACTTGGCATTAAATTGTTGCATGATGCAAAGAGACACCCAATTATTATTATTATATTATTCAAAGGCTTTTCAACTCAATGTTCTTACTACTACCACATTCATGCAAACACACACTATATATGCAAACTATATTTTTTATTATAATAATAAAAAAATTACTTTGACACTCCTAAGACAAATACTCCCACTAAACATCAACTTTATATATTATGATTTTATATTAAAAATAAATGAATGTTTTATCTTTAATGTGTTAAATGAATGTATTTTATCTTTTAGTGGTGTACATTTTAGTGGTGTATAAGCATCATCACTCTTATAATAGATATAGCTGTCAAAATTTGCACCTTCTTGGAATAGAATTCTTTGATAAATAAGAGGACATTTAATAAAAAAAGTTATTAAACAAAAATTAATTGTACTTTTTTTTATTATTATATTAACTAAATTAAATATTATTTTAGAAATGAAAATTTATTGGTATCTAAAATATTTTTTATTATTAATAAATAGTGGTATCTAATTACTCACCAAAATTTTAGCTATAAACTTTACAATATAAATAATTATAACTAAATTTTTTATAACTAATTAAATATTAATTTAAAAATAATTTATTAATAATAAAAACTATTTATTAATAATAAAAATTACGTCTAGTAATATTTTTAATTTATAAAATAATATATTATTTAATCAATATATTTGATTAATTTTTATTTTTAAAATTAATTTGTATTTAATGATTTTTTTTCTATGAACTATTAGGGTTTATTTTAAGGATTTTTTTTTTTTACAAAACAAATATGTAACTTTTAAATTTTTTTAATGGCTCTTTTCAATAGTACTATAGGGTTTATTTATAAAAATTTCTCCATAAATCTATATTTATAAAAATTAAAATTCATCAATTCATCACACCTCCTCAAATGTCACATATCGTTTTAGATTTATTCATTCTACTTATGTGTAAACATTATAGGTTAACAATTTTTTATTTTCAAAAAAACAAGAAAAAATCTTTTATTAAATTTCAAAAGTTTGTCTCATTGAGAAATTCTGAGAAATTATATTGGTTATGTCATTAAATTTTTCCTGGTAAAAAAAGTGAGTTTCAATTTTTTACAACGTGTTTTTATCTTATTGTTACATATGAAATTCTCAATCTAAATTTTGGAAGGTGAAATGTGAGTTTTAATTTCCCAAAAATTTAACGTGTGTTCTCTATATTTATTTTTCTTGTGACTAAACATCACTGGTTAAGATATATTTATTTTAAAAAATGAAAAAAAAAAAATTCTTGTTGTTCAAAATTTAAAAATTTGTTCTACAAAATTTAAAATTATATTGGTTATCTCGTTAAATTTTTATTTCTACATATAGTTAAAAAAAACTGCAGTTTATCGTTGGACCAACCAAAATATCATGTCCTCTTCAAATATATTTTGTTTATGTGGCTAAACATAATTGATTAAGATATTGTTTAAAGAAAAGAAAAGATATCTATAAAATACTTTATTTTGGTACAAAATTAAAAAATGTTGTATCATTTTGGCTGAGAAATTTAACTGGTTATCTCATTGCATATTGGGAGGGGAAAGGTTTCAATGTCTAATGATGTGTTTTTATCTAATTGTTATAAATAGATTCCAATAAATACAAATAAATTAAAACAATAAATATTTTATTTTTAATAAAATACTATAAGAATACGTTGAAATAGAGACAAAAGTTCAACGTTGATCAAATAACATGTGCTATTTAGAGTGGGATTAAAGTGTCTGCAATTTGACACAAACATCAATATGAAGTTTAGCGTCGGCTATGCAGACAGTAAACAAACACAAATGGATCAAAACAAACTTATGTCGACTAAACCAACATAAAGAAAAACAAAATATGAAAGATTTTGCTAGGACTATAGGTCGACTCTATCATGGAGTTGGGTGCAGTTAGGGTTGGGCTGATGCTAGCTCGAATTGGTACGTGCTAGGGTCAGATCTATGATACTTTGATGAGCATATGTTAGGGCCATGTTGACGCTAGTTGTTAGGTGGGTGTTTGGGCAAGACCGACGCTAGCTGGGTGAATTTACCACCCTACAACTCATTTCTGTGATTCTTTTAAAATTAATAAACCGTTTTCGTAGATAAAGATAACATGTAATGTAAAGAGATAGTGAGAAAGAGAGAAGACACACTGTATTTTTATATTGTTTTGTATGACCACTTAAGTTATGTCTAATTCTCAATCAACTGATTGAGTTTTACTAAGCAGAATAATGTTGCAAAGTACAATGAGAATATTATTTGAGCTCGTAGACACTGTTGACTAACCCCTTGAGTATTCTTAACATAATCCACTCTTGGCTTAAATGAGTATTTTTTGGGTTCAAAGCCACCCCTGGCTAGTCCCTTGAATATTCTGGACACAAACCACTTATGTCTTCACTGAGTATTCTTTGCCAAACATTCATTCCTAACTAAGATGAAGAAGTTGTATAAATGATAATTAACTTATCACAAGTTTGCTTGCTAGAGAGTTTGATCATCTGGTGACGTGTGTGAGATAAATGTTCTCTCTTCTAGCTTGTTTATTTGAACATGATCAATGTTCTTCTATGAAGTTTTTTATGGACACAAAAAAATGAGCAACATTTGAACACTATACAACATGGTCTTTCATAGTTTTCTTCTCCTTGAGTTGTTTTATATAGGCTCTAAAGAAGTGATTTTGCATGCTCTTTCGTGATGAGCTTGCTTTGATTGTAATGTATTAAATTCACTTTTTATAACATTAAATGTTCTCTTCATCTATTATATGTAATCTTCCCAATAACTATATCAAGTTATCTTTACTTGGGCAGTGTGCCTTGGCTTGATTTTGTCTACTTATGCATAATCGTATGAGATAGATAGTCTCTCCAAAGCTATCAATGTTCAATGCTAGGAAGTTTTAGAGAAGAAACAACTTTATCTCGAACTCCAAAAGATGTTTTGATGTTGACTTTAGCTTATTGTTTCAACATATCTCTATGGCAGACGAACACTCCTTACAACATAGAATAAACATACATGTTTTGTGAAATATGAGGTTAATTTATTTCTATGTGTTTATCATCTGAACACATATGTATTCTATTAAACATAAAACAATAGTACATTGTGTTATATTTTATATTAGGCGAAACACTTGCATCTTACCTGATTTGGTGTTGAGCTCAACTATTGTCTTATGGACGAAGCATGACCATGTTTTTATACTGAGCTATTTTTATCACCCAATCATATAGTGTTGGACCTTTTTTCTAACAAACCTTTCTAAAGAAACACTTGATACTAAAAGAAATAAAGAAACACATAGCAATTATATTTGAACACAATCCTAATATATTTTGTCATATACTCGTGTAATTGTAATCATGAGTGACAACTAAGAATACCCGAGAGAGGAGATTGAGAAGGGCATAATCAGGACTAGTTGGGTACTTCTTTATAATAAATTTTTTTATTAATGAAGCCCTTTTTAGAGCTTTTTTATAGTAGAATTGGACATAGTCCAAGAGTTGTGATTGAACCAATGTGAATTATTGTATTGTTTTGAAAACTCTTATCTCTTAAATGGTTTAAACGTTTTGTAAGAAAAGTCTAGTAGCTTAATTCAACTCCTCCTTTTAGAGTCTATTTGATACTTCATTGATCCCTGTATTCAGTAATTCAAACGTGTACTTGTACTTTGTACATAATATTTAAACAAAAATTGATACTTTAGAGGACACCACTAACAACAATCAACAAAAATAAAGGAAAAAAATAGAAATAAATCATATACAAAAAAAGAAATATTTTAGATTGTTTAAAATTGTCTATTTTGATTTCTTATAATGATAATAACAACAATTGTGCATGTGATTATTGTCTTTTAGAATATTATAGTTGAGTATGTGTGACTTTAGCAAGGTAAATGAGAAAGATAATTTTTCTTAGAGATGTCACATCGACTAGAAATAAGACCAAATTGTAATATATAAGTACGGTTCAACCCTTACTTATAAGTTAATTTTATGAGGATGAATTAGACATAAACTTATTTTATAATATGGTATGAGTTCGAGTTGTCCAATTCTTGGTGTGAGAGGATGCGTTGAAAAGCCAACATCAACGGAAGATAAGACCACTTAATGAGATTGAGTTAGACATAAATTCACATGCTCATGTTATATTCAAGGATATAATTATGCTTAATAATATATGCACAGTTTTTTAACTACCAAAAGTGATTAGTCTTTAAAATGTAATACTCATTTGCACATAAGAAAAAAAAACATGATGCTAGGCCACCATAAACTCCTAATACAAGTGTAAAATCATAGAACATAACATGTTAGGACAAAACAAAATAGAAGACAACAAGCAACAAACATCGTTGACGTTGCCACTAAACCCAACCAATATCATCCATTCGCCACCCCATTCTCTCATCACCTCTTTTGTCCACCCTCCCTCATTATCGTCAACAACATTATGTGTAACTAATATTTCCTAATCCTTTAATCTTCTTCTTCATTCTTCAATCATGTTAAGCCTTATTCACAAAACGTGTTCTATCACGGTGTGTTCATGTTGGTGATTGGGCGCGTTCTATTTTCTAAATGATAATGAAACATAGAGAATAATATAACACAAAAGGACAAGTAATGGGGAGTTTGAATGGGAATGGAAATATTTGAGAATGGTTGGTTTGGTGGTGTTAAGATATACTAATGCTAATAATCTTTTTTGTTTTGGGGTCAGATGTTGAAAGGTGAATTTAATTCAATATTAATTTGATGTTATAACTAATACTCACATTGTTTATGTTGATTTATTGATGTTTTGAAGGAAAAACCTAAAAAATTGTGATTTGAAAACCAACACATTATAGATTGTGACCTATAAATATCAATAAATATCCATCAATGTTTGTGTTAAAAAAAAACAATGATTACACTAAAAATTTGACAATTGCTTTCTCCACCTAACAAAATCATTGATCCAAAATGACCAAAAGGCTCTCTATATATTTTAAATATGTGTGGGTTGCAACTCAAAATGTATTTTGGATTACATTTTTGGGTTTGAGTTTTTGAAACACTTTCCTGGATTTTGGAATCTCTTTTCAAAATATGTTTTTCAAATTTTGTTTTCCAAACTTTCTTTTCCATAATGTATTTTGTGTATTCCAAAATTACTTTTCCATAATAAGATTTAGATTTTTCAATTCTATTACAGAATTTCATTTTCAGTATATATTCTGAATTTCCTTTTCCAATATCTATTTTTTTAATTCAGGAATGAGGGATAATTTTGAAATTTCAAAAGTTAATTGGGTGCAGGTGTAAAATCATTGAGTGCAAGAAGCAATTGCCTAGAAATTTTGATAAAAAAAGGTAAGGCCTACATAATTTCTTCCTCCAACTCTATATTTTCTTCCTGCACCTCCATAAATCTTTCAATTCCAAAACTACCCCCTTGGACAAAAGGTGCAAGATTTTGTTTTTATTTATTTATTTTCGAATTGAATAATCCATAGATCTTACAAACTTTAAAATTTGAAATACAAAGTTGTATTTCGAGTTCTAGAGTTCAGAAGATATTTTATAGATTCAAAAATACATCTAAATTATACAATTCAATATTAAGACTTTTAGAGTTCAAAAAGTATTTTTGAGATTCAAAAATATCTTTCAAACTCTAAAGTTTGGACTGCTCTAAAGGTGCAGGAAGAACAAAGGTAGTAGCCCAGAATAAAAAAATGTTGTGACGTGTAAATATTTATTACTTTTCAACTGAGTAAACTACTGTAATTATTTACTAACTTCCACTCCAAATGGCTTTAACTAATTAAATATTCTTTCATAATAACTATTTTATCTTCCTATAACATCTACTACTGAAACTCATTATTCAATATTTGTCTTCTTATTAAGACTTATAACAGAATTCCAGTGAATGTTAAACAACGTTAGTGAAGGGTTTTTGCACAAAAGTGAATTTTTTTTTTAAATTACAATTTTAAATTTTTTATTTTTTTACAGAAAGAGATAAGTCGTACCATAAATATAATTTTGAAAGAAAAAAACTATGAAATCGTATTGATGAAATACAACTTCCACTTTGAAATGTATCCATGGAATACAAATTATCCCTTTTTATAAATTTTTTTATCCAAAATCATAATTTTTGAATAAATATACACGACTTTGGCGAAAAATCGATTTAGCAGTGTAGATGAAATTGAACTCACTATAAACAATGATTTGTGGTGATAAATTCTCCATTTCATCTTATCTTTACATATTAAACATATAATGTTATGCTCTATCTTTACAAAAACGAAAATAAAACTAAAAAAAGGGTTAGCAAATGCAAAAAAAAAAAAAGTTCTACATATTATCAAGGCCAGATACACATTCCAAAAGAGCAGGAATTTGACCTACTCAACTGGTTAAATTCCAACCCTCAATACCACCTGATCTTGCCAAGAGATTTTCCTCTTCACTGTCCTGTCTGAACCATTCCCAACATTTCTACAAACTGACAACTTGATGTCATTGTGCTGCTCTTCAATCACACTTGGTGTCATTCTTTTTTGTTCTTCAACCCTCATGGCCTCAGTACCAAGCAATTCCTCCTCTTCTGTCTGCTCATGATGGCACCAAAATAGATGGAAAACATAAGCCTACTGGAATGAAATATAAACAAAGACTACTTATCATTAAAACATAACATGTACAATTATTTACCGAAATCTGGTTCAAGTCAAAAAATGTACTGATGCTCTTCTTTGCAGCTTCTTTCCCACTGTGAATTCTATCTTCGTGATTTAAGTCAGGCACTGGAGCAGAATTAAGAAAAGAAGGATCTTTTTTACTAAGACTCCAAGCGTTCTGGTTTAAATCAAACATAGGAACTGTTTTTTGCACTGTGATCCCAACTCTATTGGAAATCCTTTCTTTAGAATTCAAATGAGAGGTTGTGACAGGGTTCAAAGTAGATTGCTTTCTATTATGTTTCTTGCCCTTTCGGATAAGGGTAGCATGGACTTTAAGCTTTTTCTGGTGTGAAATGTCTTGCTTTGGAGAAGGATTTTGCATCAAATATATGTAACGTTGCCTCAAAAATCTACAATTACAAGAGTGACAATTCTAAGGATAAACTCCTATGAATGAATATAAAATTATTCCACTATGAGAAAGTACTAAACTGAAATGCATGTGTTATTTTACCGAAGTTCTGTTGACAGTATTGAGTTTTTCTGCTTCGCAGACTGCAGTTTCATTCTCATGGCATTTGTTTCCTGAACATATTAAAAAGGTTTTAAGTGATGATAAATAGTTTGCCAAATTTGAGAGAAAAAAGAGCTAAAAACAAGCACCGAATAAAATCTTCCTAGAAAACTAAGTTCATCCTTAAAGATTGCATGGAGATCAGAAGCCATCCAAATGATTATATGAAACATAAAAATAAAGCCAAGTAGCTTCAGGAAGAAAAGACTTCTTTTATGTGAATCACAGACAAACACTGGAAATAAAAAGAGAAAAAGAAAACTAGAACAAATCACACTGCTATGTATGTAATAACTGTTTCACATTTATTGCATCATGCAAAGGAAATAGCGTTAGTGGCATAATGAGAGGAACAAATAGGAAATACTCAAAACAACGACAAAACTCTTAAACAGCAATATGGTTTTCATGACGATCCTTGATTGTATGGGAAATTGGGAACAAAAACTAGAGAATGACAAACACTTTGATGTTCAAGCCCGAACTACAGTCTCATATCGGTAGACAACGAACAACAATTTCACATGATCAGAACATAAAAATAGATTTTTTTTCAAAAATTCAGCATAAAACATAAGGTTTTCTATTTCCTTCCTCCAATAACAAACGAGCGCAAAGCCAAACTACAGTCAAAAAGGCAGAAAGACATGACAAGAAAGAGTAGATCTATCATAAAATTTTCAAACTTTATGAAAATTGAGAAAAAGGGTTACCTCCTGTAGGTCCTTATAATCGTGCAAAAGACATTGATGTCTGAACCTAGCCGTCTGATCCTCACACACAACATAAGGTGCATACTCCACAGACACAACCCCTTTCATCTTCTTCATCAGATCAGAAAATAACAGAGCAAACAGCAAACAAAGAACCACCAACAACAACAACAAAAAAAGGGAAAGGTAACAAGCAGATCAATGACAAGGTGAATGCTGAGTAGGTGGTAGGACAAGACGCAAGGGTGAAAAATAGTGTTGTTTTGACAGAAAGTGAAGAAGATGCGAATGTTTAAGGTTTTGCAGAAGGGCAATTAGGGGAACACATTTTTATGATAGAGAAAGTGATGAAGATGTGAAGCCATGTATGAAGCTAATTTTCTTTCTTCTGTACTTCCCATCCTTTTGGTCCATCAAGGCCACTGAAAACTCTGGTTTTTTTATGTGAGAGTGTGTTTCCATGTTTCTTCTTTCATTGATTATTGGAGATCACTTTGGGTCTTAGCAGAGAGAGAAAATGGGAATGGGAAAGGGTGAGTGAGAGAGAAAGAGAGTGTGGGAAGGGAACAAAGGAAGATACATCATGCTCTTCTTCTCTGTTATGTTCTACTATTAATTCACGTTCCCACCTTAATTTCAGGCTTAAGCACTTTTACGCCTAAACAAACGGGATTTTTTTTAATAAACCTTCGATAAATAAACAAAATCAAGGATAAAATTTGTTTGATACTAAAAAGTAACTCTTGTAAATCTGGTTTTTGAAATAAAATATTAATTTATTTAATTATCGAGTAAATAATTTATTTTTTTCTCGAGTTAATATAATATGTAAACTTATTATTACTCAAAAAATAATTAATATAAACCCTAGTATAATTATTTACAATAATATAATATTACCGAAATCGGTACACAGCAACTCGAATTTTAAACTCTGGAGAGTGGCATTTATCCTTGGAAAAACTGGCGGGAATTTAACTTCTCAGGAATCAAATTTTTGTCTATTTTCTTTTTATTTTGTAAAAAAGTTTAAAAAAATAGATTAAAAAGATAAACAATAAGAAATTTATAGTTATAGTATGGTCTTTGGTTTTTAAATAATGAATTTAATTGAAAATAATTTAAATAATAAAATACGATCAGTTTACTATTAATTGTGTTGTATAAATTTAATTCTTTTAAAAAGTTATAACTAAATTTTTGTTATACATTTTTTTGTTAAAATTTGGAAAATAATTATTATAGATATGAAATAAATTATATAGCTGGGAATTTTTTATTTAAAATAAAATTAGATTTATATGAATAAACATGAATTGGTTAAAAGAATTATTTAACGTGTGACATTATATTACATATTTATTGAAGTATCATTGAATGATATAAGAATATTAAAAAAAATTGAATATAAAAAAATATATATCGTACAATATTTATTAAATAATAAGATTTTTTTAAAATAAAACAATTTAAAAATATATGAAATAATCACTACAATAGAAAAAAATAGTTTTAACGGAAGTTTTATTTAACGAAGATTAATATAATTATATGAATTGATTTAATTAACGGATGTTTTTTAAATCTTCATGTTTTAAAGTTATTCTAAATCCTAATAAAATAATAAAGATTTTTTTAACTTTCGTTAAATTTCAAAGGTTTATTTTAAAATTTTGATAAAATAACATTTTTTAACCTTCATTAAATTTCAAAAGTTTATTTTAAAATTTGAGCAAAAATAACGAAAAAATTTTAATCTTCGTTAAATTCAAAAGGTTTATTCTAAAACTTCAGAAAAATAATAGAGATTTTTTTAACCTCAACAAAAATAGCGGAGATGTTTTAACCTTGGTTAAATTTCAAAGATTTAGTGTAGAACCTCAATAAAACAATCTAGATTTTTAAAACTTCAATAAATAAATATAACTAAATCTATTTATAAATAACTAATTAAAGATTATATAGTTTTAATATATTTTATAACTGAATTTCCTAAAATTTTGAAAGTGTAAATTTACATTACAAATAAGTTTTTCAAAGTTTCAAAAATTTCTTTTAAAAGCAAAATAACCTTGGATAATAAGTATTTTGACAACTAATCTTGGATAATAAATATTTCATCAATATTTACATATTTCTTATGATTTACATATTTTTTTATGATTGGTGGTAGTTGTTTATATAATTCCTAGTCATTTTTGTTACAAGCTCATACTTCAAAAAAACCTGACTTATGTTGTTTTAGCTTTTGATGTACCTATACTTTATGTGCAATTTTAGTTTAAGTTATAATTGTTAAAATTTAATTATCATAATTTTGAAATATTTTAAATTAAGGACTTTATTTTAAAATGCTTCCAATAATTAATTTACTTTGAAAGTGAGAAGTAATAAAGTTAATTTCTCATCGCAATATGTTCTTGCAAGCTTTGAACGCATGGTTTTGAAGTCCACATTTGACAAATAATACAATTATTTAGGATATATAAAGTTGGGGCAGTAAGGGGATGGAAGAAGCAATATTGGAGTAAGAAGAAGATAGTGCATATTTAGTGTTTCTTCTCCTTTGGTATAATAGACATAAGTGTTCATGAATTGTGATTCCTTGTTATGACTACCGTTGACAGTCATTGAACCTGTGTCGGAGTACAATGTGTTTATGGTGGGAGAGAGAAGTCAGAAGGATCTTTAGATATGGTAAAAATGGGGCTGAAATATTTCAAATGGCAAGTCATTTTACGAAAATTTTGTAACTCGTGGTATTTTATGGAGGTTTTGAAACCCATAGGTTCTTAAACCCATGGTATTTAACCGGGCTTTTGAAATACTTTTCTTGAGGTTTAAAAAAATCACGGAGAATGATTTAGCGGGAAAAATTACAACTCTATGTAAACGACTTAATAGAGGTTTTAACCCTGAATAATGTAAAAATTAACCCGTTAAAAATATTTTTTTTAGTGAATGTTGTATAATGGAACATTTAAATGTAGAGAGTTTTAAATAATTAAATTATAAATAACTTAAATAATAATATAAAATAATTGAATATATGAAATTAATTAATAAAAGTTATATATAAGTTTTTTTTTTCGAAATTAGTGTAATTTATAATCGAATTTATAAAATGGAAAGATTTTTGTTTTAATTCTAAAATTGGATAATCATATATTAAAATACGATTTAATTGAAAGAAAATTGTAGGATTTTACAAAATTAAAAAGAAATGATATTTTACCATATACAAGTTTGACACAAAATGATTTACATTTTACAATATAAAAAAAATACGATTTAGTTAAAATATATACAATTCAAAAACGAAATTTAAAAGTTCAATTGATTAAGAAATCGTATATATAAAATACGATTTTCAAATAGAACGGGTACAGATCATACCATGTACGTTTTCAACAAATAATTTTTTTATATATAATTAAAGAATGACGGAAAGAAATATAAAAACAAGCAAGATCGGACTTGTCTGGACGAGAATCCTTGCAAGAAAACATGATTTTTGAAAGGTAAAATCAAAATAAAGATAAAAAACAACATAAAACTAAAATGTGGACTGGGTTGTCTTTCAGTAAGCGATCGTTTAACGTCATCTAGCTTGACACTTATTTATTTCAAAGTAGACAACTCCCTTTGTTGCATCCTGTTGTATGCATTATTCCTCGTTACAAGAACATCTTCAACCACACCATAAGGATATTTGATGGATCTATCTGCGAACTGCATCTTGGTGGGTTGAACCTCCAAATCACCTAAATTCAGTACGACCCTGTCCACAGATAAAGCACCTATAGACACGGGAAGATTAAAACTTCTTAGGTTCTTGGATTTTTTAAGCAAGCCTTTTTGAGTCATGATACTGCATCTAGCCTTCAGCTTTCTATTTCTCTCTTCAATATAGCTCCTATTATTCAGAAATCTCTCAAATGTTGAATCTTGCTTCAGATTTTCTGCCAAATAATTTCTAGGGAGCAAATTGTCGAAAAACTTTCTCTCCTTCTCTTTTTTTGAAGGAGCGTGAGGATATGATAAATATTTTTCAAGAACACCTCTCTTCTTATTTTCACTTTTTTCCTCCTCACTTCTTTTCTTCTCTCTTTCTTTTTCATCTCTCTTTCCTTCAGTCTCATTTTTCTTTCCTTTTTCAACCCCTACCTCATTACCATCCCTTTCTCTTTCTATTCTACAACTCTCAGAGGCAATTTTATTACAATGCTCTTATGGGTTGGTTTAAAATTGGCTGAAAACTGGCCACTTTGTCTTTCTGCTACTTGTTTGGCCATTTGTTCCATTTGAATATCTATATTTCTGTCTGTCCATATTATTTTCGTGACTGGCCATAGTAGCTTTCATGACTTTTTCCAAGGTATCTTCCTATTTATTTAGTCTTTCAGTATCTGAAGGATATATAGGTTGTTGTTGTTGTTGGAAAGGACCTTGCATATTAGATGAACCATAATCTTGATTCCATACAAAATTTTGATGTTGATTGCTTCTCCAACATTGAGAATAATTATTATTGTTGGAGAAACTATCTTGCCTTCCCTGATCACCCATGTAATTTACTTATGCTTCAGATGAAGTAACAATGACCATTGGGATGATCACCTCCACAAAAATCAAACCTGATCGCTTGACTCTGGCTTTGATATGAATAAACAACATGTAATTGTTGGAGCAATTTAGCCATTTGTGCGATTAGTTGCTCAATCTGCTATGTCAAAATTTTATTTTAAGCCAAGAGTTTCTGAATACCTTGTATGTGGGGCTTGAAAATCAGTTGATGCCAATGCATCAATAATCCTTGTCGCTTGTTCTACATCAAGAGTCATCATTGTGTCGCCAGTTGCAGCATCTAGGAGCATTTGTGTATTAGATTTGAGACCATTAAGAAATATGCTCAGTTGAACAATATCTTCAAACCCATGATTTGAGCATTTTCTCAATATCATCTTAAATCTTTCCCATGTCTCACTGAAGACTTCATCTGCTCCTTGTCTGAACATAGAGATTTCAAACTTTGCTTTGATGTAGTAAGAGATTGAAAAAAATCTTTGCATAATTTTTTCCTCTACATCTTCCCAGCAAGTGAGACTCTAATTTGAAAGTGATTTGAGTCATCCTTAGCCTTTCATGCCAATGAAAAACGAAACAAACGCATATAAACAATTTCAATATCAGCTAATTAAAAACTCATTGTTCCCACTAATTCATAAAATGTGTCCAAATGTGAATATGGATCATCATGTTCCATTGCTATAAATTGATAGACACTGATGAGAGTGAGAAAATCAGGATCTATTTCCTAGGCCTTGGCGGTAGCAAGTATTGCAATACTAGAAAAATGTCTTGTCCCTTGGTACATGACATAATCTCCAAGTATCCTTTTAAGAGGCGGTTCTTGTTCTTTTGTCATGTTGCTTTCTTCCTGAAAGATATTAATGGGGAAAAAATAGAGTATTTTTTTAAAATTAAAAAAAATAAAAGAAGATAAATTCAAAATAAATTTGAAGATAAAATAAAAATAAATTAAAACATATATGCAAAATAAAATAAACAAAAATAAAACAATAAACAAAATAAAAAAAAAGTAAACAATATAAACATACTAAAGAAATATAAACAAGAATTAAGAACTACTAACAAAAAAAATAAAAATAGTTAGAATATTCACAATATTTAGGAATTCATACTCAAAAATCAAGTTGTTCTCCGACAACGACGTAAAAAACTTGATGACTTTCTACGGCAAGTGCATCACGTTGTCAAAAGTAATAATTTGTCCCCAAGGACGGATATCATCCAACAAGGAACGGTGAATTATCAAGTATAATAATTGTTAAATATAAAATAGAACAATAAAAAGTGTGTTGAAAGTGATTGTGTTGGCGATGATCAATAAGAAAACAATCAAAGAATTGATTTCTTCAAGTTGGAAAAATAGGGATTATGTTTCATTTGTCTCACTCTTATATATTTTGCTTAACATGTTAACATTATGTTCTTTGATTGAAATTGATGCCCGTATAAAAGTCATTTATATCGATTCCTCACATATAAAGTTCTTAAGAATGTTCCTTAAATATCGATCCATCGCATAATTACAAGAACAACTTAGAATCAAGCTCAGACGTTAATAGCAATTAACATTTAATTTAAGTCTATTCTTAGCACTCAAATATGTTAAGTATTGTTGTTTAGGTCATAAGTCTAAAAATATTTTCTAGACAAATTTAAGATTCTCAAACATGTCGCAAATATTTAGAAGCAAAACAACAATACCAATAATCAATCAAGAACAAAATATTATATCATAATTAAATATCACCTCAATACCTAAGAATTTGAACAAATTACTCCCAATACCAGAGGATAAACTTAGTCACGCATACTTCTAGCACCTTCCATTCTCCCAATTGGTTACAATTCACTCAATGGTGTTTTCCTCTCAATCCGGCACACTAGAGTTGTGCCTCTAGCCCCCTATTTAACCTAATTTTGCTAGGGTTAGGTGACTTCTTGCGTCGCGCTCATGGGCTTAATGATAAAAACATAAAAATAACCCAACGAATCTGACGCATTCTCGCTGCTGAGTTTGACTTTTTTTTTTTTCTCTTTTGTGCGTTCTAGGCCTTCCAGCTTTCTCTTTTTAGCATATATCATTTTTCTTTAGTCCAAATCTCCATTCTTCTCTAAAAATCTGCAATTAACACCAAATTTGATAATAAAATGCTCTTATTCAATTAAAGATCATAAAAAATGTAAAAAGATATAAATTAATAAATTAGGGATTATTTTATATGTAAATACTCATAAGTGTCTATATTTTAATATGAAATATTATGGAAATTAGTCACTTATCATGGCACCGAACATAAGTTATCTTTTAGAAATATCATATTTGACCTTCCTTAAATACTTTCATGGATTTTCTTATTGCTTGGTTTACCTAAGTGCTTCGTGTTCAATTGTTGGACAAAAATTAAAAGATATTAGTGGTATAATTAGATGGGAGTAACAAATATCCAATTACTTATAAAAAAAAAAGATTAGAAAGGGAACTAGGGAAGTTAAAAGATAAATAAAAGTTTATTTTGTTATACTATTGACTAATAAAAATGGTGAAAACATTATCATTTACTACTATCAAATGATAGTTTGGACGAACTTTGTGTACTCGAATAAATCAGAAGTCAACAAAATATTTGTAAACATTTGATTATTTTGTAAAATCCTTTACATTTTTGTATTTGATGTAGTTGAGGTTAAGGATGAACTATTATTAAACCTAAAAGTCTCCACTCTCTGTTTTTATGACTCACACAATGCTTCTCTTTGTCTGTAAAAATGTTTTAAAAAAGATTTTTGTGAACAATTTTATAAAAGCTTTAGACAAGCCGGTTCAAGTGCGTAATTAGACAATTTGCAAAAACTTTAAATGTAACATTTTAGCTTTATTAGTTATCCCTAATATTTGTGTATTATATGTTTTGTTTGGACATATAGTTACCGAAAAGAAGTGTTTGTCGAAGTTTTTCCCACCATATTCTTTATATAAGGATAACTCATAAAAATGTGTAAGTTCTTATCTGGAGTGAATATATCAACTTAGGGTGCTATTTGTATATATGAACAATCAATAACTACTTATTTTCGGTCAAGGGCAAAGATTAAATGGATAGAAATTTATTACAAAGTGTTTGAACCAAATAAACATCACATTATTTATTTCGAAAATCATATCTGGAAAATTTTAGCAATTTTTTTGTTGAATAAGACAAAATTACCACCCACGTACCCGAAACTGCATAGAAAAATATGTTAATTTTTACGGCTTTACATACGAGAATAGTTATTACATTATGATAGAAAAACGTACAAATGGCCACATAATTTTTGGTCCAACAACTAAAACATCGTTTTGTAACGAACAAAGCAAGAAAACTTGAAAGGCAAACTAGTACGAGGAACGAGGGGAAGAGGAAGAGAACGAGGAAAGAGAGAGAGAGAGAAGGGTACGTTGATCTACGTTGTTTGAAACCATGGCGAGAGAGCTTCTCGCACGCAATCTGGGTCTATGGATCTCTGTGTGTTTGCTGCTACTTGTTCGTGTCCATTTCGGAACTTGTTTTTACCTTCCTGGTGTTGCACCCGAGGATTTCCATAAGGTCATTTACCTTTTTCATTCAAAAACTGCTTGTGTCGTCGTTGAATTTTCAGTTTCGTTCTTTCTTTTGAATTTGTGGTCAAACCACCATTGTATGATTTTTATTTTCTGGCTTTGTTAATTAAGATCCTTATTCAGTTCTAAAAGTTGGCCAATGATGATGTTTTTTTTTGCTTGTTGGAACATTCAACGTTGGTTTGAGAGATCCGAGCATTATGGTATCTGGGTATAAAATTCTTTGTAACCAGAAGTGAACGTGTTCCTGTGGCAGTCCTTTTTACTTGATATCGTTTACACTTTCTTTTTTATAATTTTCGTTATCCAAAATACTGAAGAATCTAAATTTTGCAGTTCACGTGATTGTATTATTGATTAGTTGCAACGGTGATGAGATTGCTTGTGCATGAATATTTTCCTTTCCATGACTGTTTTACACATTTTATTTTCCAAAGTAATGTTGACGTAAATGACACTTCACAGATTATTCTCATGATGCAATTAATGTTCATTGATCAGAATAGTTTTTTCTAATCATACTTTTGCGTAAAACATCCTATGTTGTTCATTGGTGACAGGGGGATCTGTTGAGGGTGAAAGTGAACAAACTATCTTCCACAAAAACACAGCTTCCTTACTCCTACTATTCACTGCCTTATTGTCATCCAGATCACATTGTTGACAGTGCAGAGAATCTTGGGGAAGTCCTTAGGGGTGACCGAATAGAAAACTCTCCTTACGTGGTTGGTTTAATTTTTGCATCATTCTTCCATGTACCATTTAGTATGTACAATTACGAAATACTGAAACAGTTTTATTCTTCAAGTTCAAAATGAGAGAACCCCAGATGTGCAATGTTGTTTGTCGGCTAACTCTCGATGAAAAATCAGCCAAAGAGTTCAAGGAAAAGATAGATGATGAATATCGAGTTAACATGTGAGTCACTGATGACGTTGTATTTTGCTTAGCCATTTTACCTGACAAAAAAATGTCTTCTCTTGTATACTTTCAATGTTGCAGGATTTTAGACAATCTTCCTTTGGTTGTCCCACTAAGACGACCTGACCATGAGTCTTCCTTGGTGTATCTGCATGGCTTCCTCGTTGGCCTTAAAGGACAGTATGCTGGTGTAAGTGTGCTAGCTTAATGACCTTTGTTTTTGTCATTGGTTTGTATTTTATTTTGACATTTCAAACAAAAATGTTGACAGAACAAGGATGAAAAGCATTTTGTCCACAACCACTTAACATTTATAGTTAAGTATCACAGAGATCCAGTGACAGAGACTTCGAGGATTGTAGGCTTTGAGGTTAAGCCTTTCAGGTTGTATTATGTCTCTTTCCTAATTGGTTTCATCCATCGTTTGATTTGAGAAAACAATTGTTCTTTTCTTTATTTCCTATTTTCTGAATTTTATACACTGGACAAATTGAAAACGAAAGACAATAAAAAGTTACTTCTATTATTTCTTACCCAACCCTTTGAAACAAGAAACAAAATATGTTTTTTTCAAACCAAAAGTCTAGTTAATAATAGTTGTAAGTTGAAATTACTCCTATGAATACAGCGTAAAGCATGGATATGAAGGTGAATGGGATAATGGCACGCGCTTAACTACATGTGATCCTCATGCAAAAAAGTTAGTCTCAGGCTCTGAGCTTCCTCAAGAGGTGGAAGACAAAAAAGAGATTATTTTTACCTATGATGTTGAGTTCCAGGTTAGTTGCGCTGTTCATGGCAATGAAATAAGGGTGCATGGGAGAATTGAGTTTTGATGTTCATTTCTTCTTTAAATCTGTATATTTTGTAGGAAAGTAATTTGAAGTGGGCATCTCGCTGGGATTCCTATCTACTGATGGCTGATGATCAAATTCATTGGTTTTCGATTGTTAATTCTTTAATGATTGTACTTTTCCTATCGGGCATGGTGGCTATGATAATGTTGAGGACACTTTACCGAGATATCTCTAAGTACAATCAATTAGAGACTCAGGAAGAAGCTCAGGAAGAGTCAGGGTGGAAGCTTGTTCATGGGGATGTTTTCAGGTCTCCTTCCAACTCAGATCTACTATGTGTATATGTTGGAACTGGTGTTCAATTTTTTGGAATGATTCTTGTCACCATGATCTTTGCCGCACTTGGATTCTTGTCTCCCTCAAACAGAGGGGGGTTAATGACTGCCATGCTCTTGCTCTGGGTCCTTATGGGACTGGGTGGTGGCTACTCTTCAGGGCGTCTTTATAAAATGTTCAAGGGACCCGAATGGAAAAAAATTGCTCTCAAGACAGCATTTATGTTTCCTGCCATTGCTTTTTCAATTTTCTTTGTGTTAAATGCTCTAATCTGGGGCCAGAGGTCTTCTGGGGCTGTCCCATTTGGTACAATGTTTGCTCTTGTATTCTTATGGTTTGGCATCTCAGTCCCACTTGTGTTTCTTGGTGGTCACTTTGGTTATAAAACGCCATTGGCTGAGGATCCTGTAAAGACAAACAAGATTGCTAGGCAGATCCCAGACCAGCCTTGGTACATGAACTCAGTCTTTTCTGTTCTAATAGGAGGCATACTCCCATTTGGTGCTGTCTTCATTGAGCTTTTCTTCATTCTCACGTCAATCTGGTTACATCAATTTTATTATATATTTGGTTTCCTGTTCATTGTGTTCATCATCCTCATTGTTACTTGTGCTGAGATCACAATAGTTCTCTGCTACTTCCAGCTGTGTAGTGAGGACTACCATTGGTGGTGGAGGTCATATCTGACTTCTGGTTCCTCTGCCCTCTACCTTTTCCTGTATGCTGCATTTTACTTTTTCACAAAGCTTGAGATCACAAAACAAGTATCTGGAGTCTTGTATTTTGGATACATGCTGCTTCTTTCATATGGATTCTTCGTGGTGACTGGCACAATTGGTTTCTATTCATGCTTCTGGTTCATAAAACTAATCTACTCATCAGTGAAAATTGACTGATCCATGGCTTGTGAAGGAGAAATGGCTGGATTGTTAAACCATTTCAGTAAAGCTTTGGTTGGAATGGGGAATTGTGGGGATTCTTCTCCTAGATCTTTAGTTCCGGCATTGAAGTCAAACATTCAGAAGTTTTTAGTCTCTTGGGTATATAGGTTGTTTTACAGTTATGATTTTATTTGAATATATTATGCAGGGATCATTTTGTATACTAGTACTTTTCCCTTACAGTTCTCTCTTTCTAATTCAATATCTCTAATTGTTTTGTCTAACACACCCATTAGGACCATTATCTTGATGTCCTCAATGTCGGATATCACAGTGGTAAATATATACTAATATAGAACATGAAATACGGTTAGAGTTTTAGAATATTTATTATGTGTGATATATGATGAAGCTACCATTTAATGATTTTTTTTCTTTGTCATTTATTGCTAATTTAATGAAAATAAGTGGCATATCAGAAGACATATAGTTTACTTTTTATTTTATAAATTAACTAATAATGAGAAGCATAACTTAATATGCTTACAGAAGAACTCTTGGGGTTAATATTTTGTAATTGTAAAATTTATCTTCTAAAAACATTTTCTTCTTCCTTTATTCTTGTCTATATTTTATTAAAATTTATTCCACATTTATTCAGATAATCATCATTGTTAACACTTTAACACGATGGTACCAAGTGCTTAAGTATTCTCGAGGGATTCTGAGATAAAAATAAGAGAAGCTGAAAAGTTAGGGGAAAAAACTCCAAACAAAAATAGCCTCCAAAAGTTTGTTATCTTCAACTTCCATTCTTTTTATTAAAGCTTTAAGTGACATTATATTAAACTTGTTGAACAAGAATATAAGATTAGAATGTAGAATTTATATATACAAAATAGCAATTTATTTTTTTATGACTATGTTTTGCTTTTATAAGTTGAACACTTCAATTAACTTCATTTTTTATACACCCGATATTTTTAATATTTTTTTTTCTCATGTCGCTTATTTTTACTTAAAATTATCAATTTTATTCATTATAAATCTTATAATTTATAATAAATTTCAAATCATGATTCAAAATAAATTAATAAAATCATATGATCTAAAAACCGAGAATAAAATAAACTAAACACATGCACACAAAAAAGTGTACTTAAAAAAATAATTCATAAAATTTTAGTCAATTTGTTGATAGTGTAATAGTTAATGTGCAAGATCTTATAGTAGTTTAAATCTAACTAAATCTTAGAAAATCGACTTGTAAACTGGTTTGTGAAATGAAGATTATTACACTTACATGCTGCATTTTATAACTATTTCTAGTCGGTCTGACACTTGGGGTTTCCTCATCCAAGAAACATTCATGCTAATAATATACATAGACTACACACAACTTATCAAAATCTGTATTTATTTTCCCGGTGCAACATATTCTCACGTACATATCAAAGAAAATTTGATCGCTTTTCTAGCTCAGGTTTATTTACTGCATCATAATAAATAAAGGAGGAACTCGAAATGTCAATTTTACACAAATCAGATAGCTGCAGATTAAGTTTGAAGTGTCTAAGAACTCTTGTCAGCAGCTTTTCCTAAGGAAGTGAAGTTCAACCTGAAAATAACGAGTCAACCAGAACAAAATAAAGACTCAACCAAAATAAGTCTCAAGTACAAGTAGGAGTTTGGAAACCAGGACAAGTAGAATATTAATAGCGGATATTATATACCTGATAAGAGGCTTCTTCAGTGCAGGAGCAGGAGGCACGGTTAACAATGGTGCTGTTAGCTCAGCGGGCTTTTGCCAAAAGGAAGAAAGACAAGTGAAGAGAGAAAAAAGAATGGTCAGAACCGCATGCTACTGCATGGTAAAATAACTTTGCTATTTTCATACATTCAATGCTGCTGTACTGAACAGAATTCATCAAGAAATAAAATAAGTATCAAATGCATATTTTAGAATATGTGGAAGAAAATGACAAATTGACACTCTCATCTAAATTCAGAAATGAACCTATCAGATTCATGCAATTTAACACCCAGAAAACAACTGTGACGTGGCATCCTTTAAGAACATGATAGAGGACAATATAAAGTCTTTACATTTCCCATGTATTTAACTCCTGCAGTATTGCAGATGTGGTTTGGTCATTTAAGTTTTTTATTTTGCACAATACTAATTTCTACTGCTAGTCACTAGCTGGTTTCATCTTATCATCATGGTTATCTAGTTTGGGTGACCACAACACAACTACCAACAAACAGCCCAAAACCGACCACCACAGCAGCAACATGAACAAACATCAACCACGCACCAAGCAATACACCAGACCACACCAAACTAGAACTCCGCAATGAACCCACCACCTTCAATGCTGCTGGAACGAAATCAGAGAAGAGGATGGACAATCCCTAGAGATGAAACCAAGAAACAACCCAAATAGACCAAAACTCAATTTCAAATTGTCCTATGCCAATACCTCCAATTTTTTGAAACCATTCAGGCGCCACAACTCATTAAAAACAAATCCCAAATTGGCAATTGTCAAGAGGGAGTTTGCCACATGGGAGTGTGTCAAGATATCCGGACACTATCTATTATCTATATGGACCCAGATAACCTCATCAAACATTTGTATACTAACATATATCATGCAGTTGTTACTCGTACTACATAACATTGGAAAAAAATTGCAAGCAGATTCTCTCTAGAATATAGTAATACAAAAGTACAACCAACAGAAGGAACCAGACATTGTGCATGCATATGTACTACATAAGGCAGATTATGAAAACAAGTCCAACAAATCAGTTCCTGTGCAGATTGGACTGACTTTTGAGCAACTTCGGTACATAAAATAGCAAGCTAGGGATATGATATCTACAATTTAAAATTGCTGCATATTTTATTGAAGAATCTAACCAATTTTTCTGAATTTTGAAGCATAAAAGGAAGCTAACCTCAAGCTCCTCCAATCCCTCAGAGGAGCATAAACGAGTTGAACTAGTTTCCATATAAACAATTGGCTCTTCTGCCACTCCAGGCTTTGGGACTAAAGATTCAGTTACGTTATTTTTTATGTTCCCACCAGTATCTTTGACTTGATTTCTATACCGAGTTTCATCTTCAAGCTCTTCAGGTTCTTCTGGAAAGGATTTATGTGCATCATAAGGACCGGACATAATCTTTTCAATGGCTAGATTTTCTTCTTCTTTAGAACTAGATGTATCAGTAGCAGCAATAATAGGGTTCACTAGTTGGTTGGTTGTTACAAATCCATTGGTTTCACTATCCCCAGAAGGAATCTCCCCTGGAGATCTCAGACAAAGTTTCTTGCTCTTTTGTCCGTCAATACCATTGACTTCTGATTCATCCAATTTAATAGGAGTCGTATCTTCATAAACTTCCCTGCTGGGGAGAGGTGAAGATACAGGGGACTTGGAATTCTTTGAATTATTATCCACGTCATCCTCTGATTTCCTTCTCTTCTTCATATCATCTGCTCCAACTGCAGCTCCTTTACCTCCTTGAGGCTCCAACTTGCAGCTCCTTGCTGGGCAGGAAGGTCGGACACCACCAGGGAATATGTATGTAGGTATGTTGCGGCGTTTCACATGAGACACATGGATATCCATTCCAGTTTTCCATAGTGTGTAAGCATTAACAGAATGCTTGAATTCTTCAACAGTTAGCCTTATATCAAACTGTTCACCTTCATTCACTGGAACTCCTTGCTTACGCTGCAGACCCATGAAGTAACTGTGATGAAAAGGTCTAGATTTGTCTGAGAATTCACCAGGATGTGGATGGCATTGAAGCATACCATAAGTGTGCCTCTCAATCTAGAAGTTTTAAGAACAGCCAAATTAGTTATATATGAATTGGAAACAGACAATACACAGTTTTATGCAACCTCTTGAGAAGAAGAAAATGTGACTTAACAAAAAATAAATAAATTATACAGTGTCTTACCTTCAATGTTAATTGGCGGAGACGAGATTCAACCCAGCCTTTCCATTGTCGGAGGTCATCTGAATTCTCTGCCGTTATGTCTATCTGTAGATAATTCTTGTAAGATTCAAAAAAGGGACAAGGCTCAAAAAGAGTATCCCAATCGGCCTTGCTAGCCTCCATAGCCTACAAATACCAGAAACATAAAACTGATGTGATCCAATCATCATCACAAAAAAACTATAGGATATACCAAAAATTTATATTTAACAAAATCAAAGCCATAACATATCAATTTCCACAGGGTACTGTTGCTTCCACAATATCGACATTCATTCCATTTATGAAAACTTCAAGCAACCAACCAACTTCCAAGACTTATCTCATCTAACATGGATCAACAACCACTCCTTTTACTAAAACTTTAATACTGGAAAAAGTATTTTATTTTGATAAAAATATAAACTTATCTATTACCTATAATTCAAAAGTATATGCAAACTTATCAAACAAGTTAATTTCACCCTAGATATCTAGCATAGCTTCAATATAATAACTGTCCGACTGCCGAATCATCTGATCATGGGAAATCTAACTTGAAGACAGTATAACTGTCCCATATAACCATCTTGGGACAATGGTGAAGCCCCCATACAGTTAATGGGAAAAAACAAGAGAAACAATTTTGAACTAAATTTGTTTCGATTTCTAAACATTATATTTGTAAACAATGAACTAGATTGCTCGATTGAGTTTTTTCCAGAATTTTTTAAGAAACATTCTTAAAATCATGAAACCATACCTCACACATTTCACTTCCCCTCCCAAACTCATCTGACATAACACGCAATGTACTTGATGTCACATTGTATGTAGAATTCATGCAAGGATAAGCAGGGGTAATTATAGGCATTAGATGATATCTATCCTTAGGATTTCTTCTAGGATCCCAAACTGGTAGTCCAAGAGATCCTTCTTCAATAGCACAAAGCATGACTGGATTTGGCCATCGCCATTGAGTATATACCCTAAAGAATCGAGACACTAACATATTAGGTAGTGCATTAGGATATAACTGGCA
>Ga0123342_1001249_pt1 | contig 42729 bp, 17 predicted proteins | sample Turbeawhitnodule_FD_89960 | JGI IMG/M metagenome (GOLD analysis project Ga0123342, IMG submission 89960) | Root nodule microbial communities of legume samples collected from Mexico - Turtle bean Mexico white nodule | ecosystem: Host-associated > Plants > Roots > Nodule | place: Mexico: Nepantla...
AAAAAATAAAATATATATATATATATATATATATATATATATATATATATATATATATATATATATATATATATATATATATATATATATATATATATATATAAAAGGGTTGGAGATACATAATATTATAACATTTCCAACCTTTTTATAATATTTTTAATTCACATGAGTTTCAAACTTAATAAATCTTTTATTTACTAAGTGACAGTAATATATGTTTTCAAAACTGAAATTTTATTCTTTTGATATAAGATTTTGAACTACCATACATGTATACTGGTGAGGTCATAAACACATTATGACTCTTACAACAGAGATTCTTACTTTAACTTATATCATAGTTAAGAGAATGATATTGACCGATAAAAGTAGGTGAATTATAGTACATTACAATTAAATCCAAAATAAAAAATAGTTTAGTTGGAGTGAATGATCTGGAGATCTTCTTAGAGAATCTAAACAAAAATGATAACTAATAATATTGAAAAGAAATTTAACTTAGAAAAGAATTAATTATTTTCTCTTAATTTTATAAATTGAAACGGAAACACCTAATCGATAATTAGAAAAAAATTAAATTTTTTTATCTTTTGCATGCGTCCAGAGAAAATAATTAAATATAAAACAGACAAAACATATATGTCCAGAAACTGCTGCTGAAGTTTGTTTCGCCGTGTCAGATAAAATTTGACTTACATTAACGTAACTTTTCGATACAAAAAATAGAGTGGTGTTGGAATACACAATTTCTTTATGTACAAATTGGTGGACCTGCAAAAGGTTAAATATATTTTTTAATATACTGACCTGGCTAGGTATTAGGTATAAGCACAGGGTTACATGCAGGTACAGTTGAAGGTGAGCAACACTGGTTAATCTGCGTGAACCTTTACCAGCTAAGCTAGAGTTATCAGTTATCTTATATTCAGGGGCCAAAGAAGATACTCAGAAGACAAGTACATCATGAATGACGGTTACTCTTCACCTTACTAGAAAAGAGTGTTTCTTTGTTTTCCTAGGCTCTCCCTCTTTACACCTCATTTCTTCACGCGTTCTTTTTTGTTTTTATATGTAATCAATAATTCATTTAATGTCTTTAATGATCAGAATTTATTTTTGTTTTTTTATAGTTTATTTGTAATTATATATGTAATTATTAGTATTCCACCAATGTTTACTCTGTAAGAATGCAGTCAACCAGAGAGTAGAAGCTACTGTTAAAAAAAATTAATCACCATGACATGACATCTAGGCTGAGGGTATAGCTTATTTTTACAAGCAATAGCTTTAACGTTACTATTCCTTGAAATCTGGGCCATCGTGTGAAACCACTCTATTCATGTGTGTCGATTCCACTGGGAACTGTATAAGTCTGATAAAGTGATATGCTGCGACGAATATGCTTACACACACTTGTGTTTCTAAACTGAACCTGACCAGAATATTTATATATATATATATACCTCATTCTTATACTTATATATACTTCACTGTCTACAGCATTGTTGTCTTGTCTAACATTTTCTCCTTCAAACATTTCCTAAAAGAAATTCATCAATGGTATTAAGCAGAAGACCAGCAAGGTTTAAAAAGCCTGATTTCATGCAGGTCAAACCAATTAGTCAAGAAAAACTGGACCTGTTAAGGGTAAGGATGTAAATGATGATAGTTTGATTTTTGTTATTAATTATGGTATATAACTTCATACTTGTTTTGGATTCATAATGATTCGTAGGCTGCTGCTGCTCGTGTTTATATTAACGAGCAAAATCCTGCAGAGAAATCCTCGGTAAGTGTTTCAATATTTAAAAGTGAAATGCTTTTGATTGGAGAAACTTCAAGTTAAAGTACTGGCTGAATTGTTTTTATAAATGTGGTTTCAGGAAGTGAATAGCGTAGGTGTTCCTGGATCTGCAAATGTGAGGGAGGAAGCAGAAAATGACAATGGAGTGCAACTGCTGGCAGCAGTTGCCACTGAACTGAAGAGGACTAGTGATAAAAAAGTGAAATCAGGTGTGAAAAAGATCAATCTGATCTCTTGTGTTGAGAAATAATGCTAGAGAGAGCTTTTCCATGTTAAATGTTAAATGTTATAATTCTATTGGCACATATAGATTTTAACTTTGATGGATTCATATTTGAAATCTTATCTTTGTCAAATTATTTCTTCTTCCCTTTTTCCTAAAAGACTTCTTTTGTTGGTAGATGAATGAAAGTTATTTATGATCAAACAACATTTGTTATATTACATTTAAGTTTTATGCCATAAAAGAATATAATGATTTTAAACTACACTATTTTGTTTGTTATCATCTCTTTAAAGAAAAAAAATGAAAGAAAAAAAAACTATATCTATTTTGTTTTGTTAAAGAAATAACTGGATTATTATTTATCTCATAATTCCTATTAGAATTCTTCAATTAATACACATGCACACAAATGCACTTAATATTATAAATAAATATTTTATCATTTTTTCATCTAATTAAGTAATATATTAACTTTATAAGGGAACACACAATTTGTTAAAATATATTTATTATAATATTTATTCAACTATATTTTATTTTAGTCAAGTATTTAAACATCACTAACCTGATACTATTCTAAGTTAAAAAGGCAAAATTAAATCGACTTGATTATTTAATATAATGTTTTCATGTTAACATCCACATTTCTATAAAATATATAAATTTATATTAAAATATATTTTGAAATGAATAATAACATTATAAATGGAACATGATACCTGGATGAGTCCCAACTCTTGAGAAGATAAGAGATCACTTCATTTAATTTAATAATAACAATTTTAGAAAATTGTAATAAAAAAACTATATTTTATAATTTGTGTGCAAAATAGTTCAATTATGACATATAAAAAATTTCACTATTATCATAAACCTAAAAATGTTAGCTTATTTAACGACAGGACAGGAGTGTAATTTTTTTTAACTCAAACTAAATGTTATATTATTCTATTTTTCAGTCATATTTCTATTCTATAATACTGAAATGGAAACCAAATACATTAGTCTTTGACTTATCTTTGTAAAGTTATATTTTGAGATTGTTTTACCTTTAAAATCTAGTAGTTTGATTTTTCATATTTGTAGATTAGGTGAACTTCCAAGATTTGATTATATAGTGTAACATTTTAATTCTAAATTAACTTCTTGTAAGTTAAGACGTCTAATATTGTAGATTATTTTGTCTCAATCTGTTTAATCTTTCTTATATTGGTTTCCAGAGTGGGTATTTAAAGTAGAATGGATTCCATTAACAATAAGTAATCTGGAATGAAAAACTAATGAGATGGCTGAAGATGAACAAATAAAGAGATTTATAAAAATCCAATATCTAAATATGGAATGAGACATGTATAGGCGGTGATGAATAATTGAGAAAACAAGAAGATTATATAGACAATACTTACATAAAAAGAAAGTGATTTATATATTGAGAGTTTAAATGATGGTAGAACACCAAAATAACTAATTTGTGTGAGGAACCAATTTTTCCATATGATATACTTTATTTCTTTCTTACCATTCACTTTGAAATTTTGTCTATTGTCCACATATTTTGTAAATAACTTGAAATTCTAGATCTTGATTTTGTTTAGAATACTTTTTATTTAGCAACATTGGAGAACATCTAGAATTAAAGTAAAATATTAATAAAGTAATTACCAATAAAAAAATATATTCTAATAAAGTAAACAATGAGAAATACAACAAAAACTTTGTTTTTTTCTTAAGCTATTATAGATGCAAACAGATCTAATAAAGACAGAGCTAAAAACATAATTACAGATGAATAAGAATATATAAATAAATAATATTTTCAAAATATATTCTCTATCAGCAGTGTTATTGTATCTGACACTTTATTTTATAATATCTTTAGCAAAAAAAAAATCCAATATTAATTAAAAATTAAATTTCTAGTACAAGTAAATTCTCACCACTATTACAATGTTAGAAGATATTTAGTTGACAATATATAAAAGACATCACCAATGTAAGAATTTGACAATGCATATTTTTTTTAATCAAATGAAAAATTATATCTTATATTATCCTACACAATAATCTAATGCAAACAAATTTATGTGACTAATCTCACTTTAAAATTGAATATACATGTAAAAATATTCTGAAATTCAAGTTAATCGATGTGTTATTTAGTTTGTAAGTTTAGAATTAAAACAATCATTACTTTGCCGATTAAAAAAAAAAATCAATCGACAACCTCTTTTATTTATATCTATTGGACTTTTTTCTTTACTAGAATTAGCTTATATCTATTGGACTTTTTTCTTTACTAGAATTACCTTATATTTATTGGACTTTTTTTCTTTACTAGAATTAGCGCATGTCCAATGCTCTTATTTGTGTTTATAGTGGTTAATTAGGTTTTATCTCTTAATCTTTGAATTAGGACATATTAATCTTAGTCGAGAGATTGAATTATCATCATCCTCAACTTACTCAATGTGCAATTTAGTTTGCAAGTTTATATTAAAAGAGTCATTCCCTTTTATCTACTTCATGACAATGTTTGCTATTGTGTGTCTGTACTTGTATTCTACCAATGTTGGATTTGATTTCAGACTTGTTAATGGGAGGAACCAATCTTTCATGTGCTCATCAAATCACCAAAATTGGGTGTTGTGATGTTAGAAATACTCTGAAGGACTTCCTTTTTGCATGTAATATTTTTTTTTCTTTGCCGCTGTTTTGTCTGATCGTGGTTTTTATGAGAATGTTTTTGTACTAATACTAGATTAAATGTGGTTTGTATTCGAGGTTCTCGTGTCTCAAACTTTTTTTCAAAGGTTCGAGCATCTCTTTTATATTTTTATTTATTTTTTATAAAAAAATATAAAAATTATTAATCTTAATACTAAACACCTTACTTTTTTTTTAATTATTCAATGAGAATTTTTTTTATCAACAATAAAATAATATATATATAAAATGATCACTTCAAGAGTGATCCAACCCATTTACATAGACAAAGATAACCTAGTGAAAACCATTATAATCTAACCTCAAAACGTCTGTCACATTAATACTCAAAAACTATCATTGTCATAAAACAAAAACCAGTGCAATTAGAGAGGATAAAAACAAACTAAAGGATCAATACACCAGTCAGAAAAAGAAAAACAAACAGAAGAATATTTAGTAGATATCCAAGACTAAACATTCAATTGAGCCAAAGAGAAAATCTCAGAATAATCTAGAACTCCGTCTTTAAAATTAATCTTATTCCTGTGACTCAAAATCTCACTAATCATCGCAATTCAAATATTCCTCATCCTTAATAAGATCGACTCGGAAGCATTATGCAACCAAAATTGCAAAAAATGGGAGTGAGCCTGAATGGGGGCTACCGAAGAGATGCCTAGCCAACCATAACAAAGATTCCACACCATCCATAAAATTCTACATTCAAAAAACAAATGACTTACCTCCTCTTCTTTAGTCCCATAGAAGCAACACAAAACACTTTCGACCGCAATCCCATGTCTATGTAATTCGACCTTAGTAGCAATTATATTTTCCAGAACCCTCCAAGCCATAACCTGGCCTTAATCTTCCAAAACCAATTAAACATTCTCTAAGAATCCCATAAACCGAGTTAACTGAGAATTCTTGAATTTTATTAATTTTCCAAATCCACCTATCAACTGGCACGAGTCATACACTATCTCGAAAAGTTGACAAACCTGGTCCTTCTCCCAATTAAAAAGATTTTTTTTCCATGCCAGACCACTTCCTTAGATATAGTGAAGAAATTTAACTCTAAATTAGTTTACATTGATACATTAATTTATATATACTCATTTTATATGTATATTTGATCAAAGGAAGGGAGAAGAACATTAGTATGTTGACAGAAGAAAAGATACAAAAAAATTGAACTACTGATGAGTTTGGCACCTATATGAAGTTTAAAAATCTGAAGAACATCTCAATATCTAGTATAAAGTTAAACATGAGGGAAGAGATATTAGAATAAATAAATAAATATAATGGAGAATTCAATGAGGAAAGAGAAGATATAAATTAATTTTCTTTTTCATTTAAAGCTATGAATTGTAATAACAATGTCACTGAAATTATATTAATTATCTGAGTAAATATATTAATATATTTCATTTTTCAACTTTTATTTATTTATTTTCTTATCTTATCTCATTACTTATTATATTTCTATTTCTCATTACTTATTTTTTGTCTGAATAATGCTAAACTTTTTATAACTATATCTATGGTTCCCTCTGACATTCTTTAATCTATAGGAATACATATTCTTTTTTCCAGCATACCTCTTCTAAAGTAGCTGTTGTACTCCATTACTATGGCATGCAGCAGACGCCTGCCTCCTTCTCCTCTAGGAAGGAACAGTTCTCTCCACCAAACTCTCCACATGGTAGATGTATAAGCTAATTGTTCCAAATTTTCAATTTCTAAAAATTCATTGCTGCTTTCATCTTAATTTTGTGTAATTGCATGCATCTAATTATAAGTCTATTTCTTTGACTCACTCATTTGGAATTCATTCACACAGGGGCTGATTAATTTTGAAGAATATTTTTTTATTATATTATTTAGCTTGTTACAGAGATGAATTATGGTCAGGAGATTGCCAAATAACAATTTTTGCTTCTGTAAGAGTCACAGCAGAATTTAATAAATCAATAGAAAGATGTGATCGATATTTGCCTTTTCCCCCTTTTGGTAAGGAATTTTATTGTGTAATTATTTCATGGTTCTTGCAGGAAGAGAAGCATGCCGAGGCAAAAATTGAAAACCCAGAGAAAGCATGTGGTAAGGATGGTGGAGTCAAGAAGAAGAGGACAATGTGAGTAGTAGTATATTGCATCAGCCTAATGGAGTATGAACAAGTCTTTATTTAGCAGATTTTGTTTGTTTTCATGAATTGGCTAATTGAACTTTAGTTTCAATTAGGAATATTTGCCTGTTAGGAAAATCCTAATCCGTGAGGTGATGAAAAAGTATTGATACGAAGTATAATCTTCAATGAGACAGTTGATGGATTTTATAGACTTGGAAAGTGAGAAAAAAAAAACTGATTTAACTCATATATGTATTGTGCAGGAGAAGAACAAGGTCTAAAAGGCCATGTTTGGTGCAGACTAAATCTTGGCAAGAAAATATGAAAGTGTTAAGGGTAAGGGTATATGAATTATGATAAAGTTTCTTGTAATGATTTCTTTTATTAATTATGATATTTAATTTGGTACTCTTTTTCTTTTTGTTCTTGATAATTCACAGGCTGCTGCTGCCTGTGTTTATATTAACAAGCAAAATCCTGAAGAAAAATCATGGGTAAGTGTTTCAGTAACTGGATATAAAACGCTTTGCTCTTGATCAGAAACTTAAAGTTTAAGTAGTGGTTTCAGGATGAGAATGCAGGTGCTTCTGGATATGCAAATGTGAAAGACTTTGAAGCAGATTGTGACAATATTGGAGTTCATCTGCTGGCAGAAGTTGCCACTGGACTTAGTTTGGCAGTGGAAGAAAAAGATGAACATGGTATCGGAAAAAAAGCAACATGAGAGATCTCTTTGATTTTGAGAAATATCAAAAAATCTGCAGAACAATGCTTGATTGAGTCCTCCATGTTATCTAGTAGTTTAGATACACCAATAAAGAAAGAGGTGAAAGAAAAAATTATATATATGATTTGCATAATTTTTTTATGCAATAGACTATCTCTTCATATTTTTACAAATAAAGAATTTATGTGGATATATGAATTTGATGTGTGCGGATACACCGAAGTCACTTAAAACTATCATAATAATTTCAACATTTCTCATCGTTTATTTGTTGTTATGTAACATTCTCCTCTTTCTCAAGACAAAAGGCTTCCCAAGATGTTTTCTGTGGGTCGGATACCACTGTTTAAACGAAACAACTTCCCCCACAGAGGCAATAAAATTTTAATAAAATAATTACCAATAAAAATATTAATAAATTAATTATTGACAAATATAACAAACTTATGTCATTCTTAGTGTTACCCCATTTAGATACAAGTCAAAATTAATTGATTGAGTGAGTTTTTAAACATTAAATATAGATTTTTTATAAAAAAATAACTCTCAAGTTTTCTAAAATCATCTTTTGAAGCTTTGTATTCAAACGTACTCAGCCACCACATAAGATACAGAGAGGTTAAAAATTAATTTTTTTTATCAACAATAAATAAATTAAAGGAACAATATCAGAAAAATAATCAAACACAAAAAAAACTATATTTTTTGGAGTTTTAAACTTAACTCATAAAAATATGAAGGTATAATTTACTCCTACAACACAAAGCTGAAAGCTGCACCTAAAAAACTTTGCAATACAAGCAATTGTTAGAGGTAAATTCCGTCAAAAATTAAATACTAATACCGGGAAGAGAGAAAGATGAAAAAAAATTTGAAAAGAGAAGAAAAAGTATCTGACATATTCTTTCGCCATAGAGTTGTGTAGCTATCAGTGTGGATTTTGGAGTGGCTTGCTCTTTATTGTTAACACAACCAAGCAAATAAAATGTCTTTATTGGCTAAGTGAACATTTTGGAGGACATGCAATTTCTCTACACTGCAGCATGAAATGGATGGATTGGTGTCTTTTCAAAGTTTAGTTATTAGGCTTATATACATGCAATTTGATGATTTGTTGTTTTTTATGGCCTATTCAAGTTTAATTTTTCTATATTTGTCTTCTACAGAACCTGTGTTGATGCTCTTTCTGTTTCCTTTTTTTAATCTATTCAGTGATCTTTACTTTAAGGTACACATTAAGTCAAAGACAATTTATTTTTAATATATAAAACCTATCCCCAGAAAATGTGTAAATATGACTTCCTTTTGTAGTGATATTTTTTGACTAAAAAAAGTGTATCCTTATGCCCTAATAAATGTTTGATAAGTATTAGATAATTCTAGAGACAGATAAAAAATTTGTATTAAATATTGACCCACATAGAATTACAGGATCACTTGTTATCAACAACATGCAGGAAAATGTTTTTCTTTTTTGTGTAGGTACGAGGCTGGAGATTAACCATGGATATGGAGGTTCTATGCAACATTTGGTTCCAATAAACCTTTTATATAAGCAAGGTCATTCATACCTCAAGCTTTTTGTTTTTTTGACTACTAAGTTCAATATTTTTTTTTTTTTTACTACTAAGTTTAGTACAAGCTATCTGTTTCTATATCTAGGTAATAATAAATGTATTTTTTTCAGTTGAAGAATTTGTAGTTTAGAAGATATTTTTGGGGTTATGCAAGAATCATAACATGTATAGGATATAATAGAATTGGAGCATTCTTAAAATGCTGCATATTTATTTATTGTTGATAATATGTTTTTTTTATAAAAAACTTGAAAATGTAAATGATTTTGTTTTAATTAAATGTAAATTTGTATAACATAATAACATCTTATATCTTGTTATTTAGTGCACACAATTTGTTTTTATAGTGGTTGACAATTTTCGATATGCATTTATCTTTGAATATAACTGAATAAAAAAATATAAAAAATAAGTTAACTAATAATCTCTTTCTTATTTATATTTTCAAAATTAGATTAAAGTTCTAAACCTACAATTAGTTTATTGAATTGTTTTAAAGGTGTTAACTGATAACTTTAACGTATTAAACATGTTTTGGGTTATAAGTTCTAACTCTGGTTTGCATAATTCATCACCTTATATTTTATATTAGCATTATATATACACTTCAAATTGTTTATCAAAATGAAGTTTATATCCAACTTATTGGAAATAACCAAAAAATATAGAAATAGAAGAAAATTTAAAAGCACCAAATAATGGTTTATATATGGTCTGAACTAAAATTATACACCGGAAAAGTATACATTAAGGATGGAGAAGTGATGGTAATAAAATAAAAACAAAGTATTCAAAATGTAACCGATGATGATAAGATACAAATTTTGAGAACAAGGATGAACAAAACAAGATGATGTCAATACCGAGGATTGTATCGGTTATAATTGAGAGAAGGGATTCAAAAGAAACAAAGAAAGAAATAAAGAGGAAAGAGAAAAAAAGTTAATTTTTTTCATTTACCCAAAAGAATTAATGACAATGTACACGTGTTAAGAGTCTTTTTCTATCTTTAACAGTATCAAATTTGAATTTATATTATTTTTAATGGAAAAATAAATAAATTAGATATTTAAAAAATGTTGAAGACTCACAAATTAAAAAAATATTTTTAAAAAAAATACTCTAACCCATCTAATGGAAAATGTTTAAGATTGAGTGAGCCTTCCTTTCCCTTACACATCACAAATAACCAGTCTGCACTTTCTTGCACATGAATTACCTTGCTGTATTTATTTATTACTTACTAAAAGAATTTATATATTTACTTTTTTACTTTTGTTCTTATACATCACTCACAGTATTTTTATATCTTTCTTAGTGCATATATTCACCTAAATTTAGAAGAAATCTTCAAATAATTCAAAACTACGTCTGGCAATAATTCCAATAATCTTTCTTTCATTCACCTGATATTTATTTATCTTTTAAAAATTTATAAAAAATAATATTAAGTTACTTGTCTCATACAGATTAATCCGGATTGTAAGCAGCATAATCACTTAATATTATTTTTTTTAAAAGAATGGACTAGATGTTGACAATTATTCTTAATTTTTTTTTATTTTTTATTTATTTATTTATTTATTTCACACTACTCAAAACTTCTTATCACCCTATTTATGATTCTCTTACACATTTATTATAAATAGGAAACACGTATTTTACCCCAACACAGACCACTTGCAAGTCCTCTACTATGGCATGCAACCAACCCCCTCCGCTCCAAAGGCAACCTCTTCCTACTGTGCCCGAAACTCCCGATATCGAAGAGAGACATCTCAAAAGGGTAGATGCATATGTTTATTCTCTGAATTTTTCATTTTTAAAAGTTTCTGTTTTTGTTTTTCCTTCATAAATTTGATGTATTTGCATGCATTTGGCTAATTCATGTTTATATCTGGTTCTGGCTAGATATACACTCTTCTCTGTACTCACTTCATGTTAATTCATTAACACAGGATGCTACTGAAACTGATGATGAAGCAAAATTTGTTTTTCCTGTTATCAGTGTAAGTTTCCACTTTACTCTATCTGTCTGTGTAATTCTATCTATATTTTCATGACTCATTTTGAGAATTTTGTTTATATCTTTAGGTTGATAAAGAGGAAAAGACTCTCAATGTTGTTGCTGTAAGGGTTCTAATCTAATTAAGAATTTTGGCTTTTTCCCCTTTAGTAAGAAACTTTAGCATGTTTTTCTCATGGACTTTTGTAGGAAGAGAAGAAGCCTACTGCTGAAGTTAAAAAAGTGAACCCCAGGAAGCGCAAGGCAGTGTGAGAAGGTCGATCTGGTGCAGATAAGAAGGTGAAAAAACGAGTAGCAGTTTATACCATTTACAATAATTAGTGTTATGGACATGCATTAGCATGTTAAATAGCTGTAAATTGCCATTAAATAAATGCTACTCTTTGTTTCATGTTGGGACTTCGTGGATCTAGTTTCAATTTCGTTTTAAATGTATCAATTGTCTGTTTCTGAATCGGTGTTAATAATCGAAATACTTACAAATCCTCTTCATTTACTTTGAGTTTCATGTCTGGTAAATACAATTAGATTGGGATATTGGGAGACTCAAGACTCATTGGATTTTCTCATACGGTTTAAACAAATAGGTACTTTGGGGTAAATGAGGACATAAAGTTAAGTGGATTAAGAACAGCTGAGGTGTTAAGTAAGGGAAGCACAATTCTAAACTTTTGATGTCTGTGTCACATATAGGAAAGGAAATGTTTGTTGGAAAGCAAATTTGGTAAATTTCACATGAAGGATATTTTTGTTCAATTACATTTTATATTTCAAACTTCTAGATCTGTCTTTTTCTTGAAGTGATATTTCATATTAGCTTTTGTCTCAAATAGTGTGAAATCTGTTCATACCAATCAGAGATGAAATAGTCAGAACAACTATCAAGAGTCTTGAGCCAAGTCTAATCAAGATCTGACTTGTTTAATATAAGTCACATTGAACGGCCTATTAGAAACATATTAAATGTAAGCTTCCAAAAACATCTATGATCTCCTTTTGTACCTTTTTTTTTTTACTTCTTTCAGTGACTATCTAAGACAAGTTCTTTGTGGTATCTTTATGCTTTTGGAATGTTAAGAGAAGAAAAATTGCAAAGTGCATTTATAAAAGCTTTAAGATCCTTAAACAACAGCACTTTGTATTTGGATTAAAGATAAAGTTTCATTATATTTGTAAAACTTGATATTTAATGGAAATATTATTCTTTATGAACTTTTTGTCTCATGTGAGGTTTTTATTTTGAGTAAAAAAAAAATTCAAAACTTTTTTTTATAATAGATTGGAGTATTCTTAGTATTTTTATTTTTATTATTTTTTATTGTTTGAAAAAAATAATATCGAAAATTTACTGGTAAATACACAAGAAAATTGCAGGTGAAAGAATAAAATATTGTAGATAGTCTATAACTTTTTTCTTAATCTAGTTCACTCCTTGTGATAAATTTTGAATTAATAAATGGGAGATAAGCTACTAGCAGGAAGGGATTTTTAGGTATTGTAGGTAAGTGGAAGGAGAAGATATATCCTTGAGAGAAGTGAATGTGGTAACAAATAAATCAAATTAAAAATGAGGTAAGAACTAAATCAAATTAAAAATGAGGTAAGAACTAAATCAAATTAAAAATGAGGTAAGAATTAAATCAAACTAGATGAGGGTAGAGTTTAAAGTATTATACATGCTAAGGAATTTTGAAGAGAGAAAATGTATATTGTGTAAAATAGTACAGGAAAAAATAGAAGACTTTAATGAGTTGAATGAAAATACTGAAATAATTGACATACCTGTAATATTAGAAAGTATACTTAGAATAAAGTGAATGAATATAAAAAGTAAAAAGTAGGTTACATAAGAATATTATTAGTTTCAATAGAATGGATGGATGTCAAATAATTTGTTAGACATAATATCTCCCATTGTGCAAATAATCTTCCATTAATTTTTTTATCAATAAAAAATTAATAAAATAAAAGAACTATAGTATTTGAGGAGTGTTGCAACTCTTATAAAAAAAAAGATTGAAAATTAAAATCTTTTAGAATTTAAGATATTTGGCCATCAACAAGTGATTTGATGCTTATATATTATGAGACAATGGACTCACTACATACAAAATAGGTGGGTGGTTTGATCACTCTAAAGGAAAAATTAAAAAACAATGAAATAAAATTTAAAGGTTTGAAATAAAGAGATTGTTGGATGACAGGGGTGTAAAGGAGAGAAAACAACTGTTTGTTGAACTTAGAAATTTAAGCATTAGTAATGAATCAATGGAAAGAAAAAGAAAATCTTGGGTTAGATGGATAATCTTAGGCGACTGAAACTCCAAATTCTTCCAGTCAAGGATTAATTGGAGAAGAACTAAGAATGATATAGAAGGTGCAAGGATTGAATGTGAGTAGTGCCAATATCCAAAAATGTCAAAAAGGAAACAAAAGGGTTTGTTGAAAGTAAATTGGAAGGGACAATAAGTACCAATAAGGCCGTAGAACAAAGATTTTCCCTCAATATCAATAAAAGATAATAAGATGTTAATAAAAGAGTTCACCAAGATGGAAATCAAGGAGGCAATACGTCGTGATGGTTGTAAAAGTTCTAATGATTTCAATTTTAGCTTTATAAAAAAATTATTAGATATTATCAAAGGGATGTTCTACAAGTTGTTTATAGTTTTCATCCTAGAAAGGAAAATGGAAAAAAAAAGGAAGTAATGCATAATTTATAACACTAATATCTAAGATAGACAATCAAAGGTTTAAAATAATACAAACCAATATCTTTAGTAAGGAGTGTGTATAAGATAATGTTAAAAAAGCTATTAAGTAGACTAAACAAGGTTTTACCGAAGTTGATCATACGTAATTGATATTTATTGAGGGTAGATGATTGTTTGATAATATGTTGGTTGCTAATAAAGTTGTAGAAGAGATAAAGTAGAAAAATAATATTTGTGTGGTAGTCAAATTGGACTACAAGAAAGCATATGATTATGTGATTATGTTAGATGAAGCACAACAGAAATAAAAAATTATGAAGCATAATTGATTACCACTCTAGGATAGTCGATTATCCCTTGTTTTTAAAACCCTATAATTGATTCTGTGTGAGATTATTTTTCTGGCATAATATTATGTACTAAAAAATGTCTTTAATCAATTATCTGAAAGGTCAAATCAATTATTCTCTTCAATGATTTCATATCTTTTACTAGTAAAAAAAATGTTTTGACGACGGTTAAAAATGATATATAAAGACAGTTTTGGAACTGTTGTTATTGTGGGTGTCGTTATAAATCAGTTGTTTATAACGACTGTTCTAGAATCGTTGTTATAAAACTACATTAATGACACGTGAAAAAAAATTGTCGTTATTCTTCCAAAATAAAAAAAAAATGTATTTATAATGACGGTTCTAGACTGGAACTATCGTTATAGCCCTAAAAAAGATTTTTAAAGACGATTTCATCTAGAACCGTCGTTATAAATGTATTTTTTTTAAATGTTTTATTATATATATCTATATACTTTAATTTTGCATAAAATATCAAATTTCCATAACAATAATGCCATATGAAAGTCAACCTACAATACATTAGTACATATAACATTGTACAAAAATTCTATAAATTTATGAAAAAGTTTTATTTCATTCTAATCATTCATTTATCCTAAAAAGTGTTATACATGGTTACCTTAAGGTTCTTTGCATTTTCACTTCCCCTCCCACTCAACATGTTATATCCAGAATAAACACTGAAATAATAAGATTTCATGTTAGAATACATAACATAACATTATGAGTAATAAATTTCTGAATATAATATAATCATAATGATTTGATAAATCTCTAATTTAAACTAGGAAACATCATGTAAAATTTCATAATTTTTTGAGATGTGACAGTACGAGAACCAAAACCTTAAAATACTTGAAAAATAGTTAAATAATACTTAAAAATAAAAAATAATAATAGTAAACGGTGGCTTTTTGGTGGATCCAAATCCCCTTTGGAGATTGGCCACGTGATTCATTACCTCGTTTCGAGCAACTTTCATTTTTTACGCATCTCCATCCGACTTATCTATCAAAAGTTATGGTCATTTGAAGGTTTTCACACTAATTTTTTGCAACTCCAAATCTATCACTATTCTCTTCAATGTCTAGACTCTTCCATCAAATATCCACTAAATGAAGTTCCCACAAACCCTAAACTACTAAGTAATCAACACATACATGTAAATATTTAATTAAAAAATTTAAATTACTTTAAACTTACAAGTCCAGCGCCATGGAGAGGTGAAAAGAAGGTCCGAGAGGTGCAGCGTATAGGCGGCGGAGGTAGTTGCTTGTGCGCACAAAGGAGAGATGTACAAAGGAGATAAGAGAAGAGATGCAAGCACATAGGAGAGAAGAGAAGAGATGCACGCACAGAGGAGCGATGTTCACTATGGTAGTGTGGGAAAAAGGGACGGGAAGAGAGCTTGGGGCACGAAGGGGGTAGGTCGGAGAGCTGTGTTGAGTGTAGTGGAGAGGGAGAAAGATGTGAATGAGAAGAAGAATGAATGAGAGCGCAGGCTGAGCTTTAGGATTAATTTTCACACTTTCAACGGCGATTTCCTACTTAACCGTCATTACTTTGTCCATAACTCCTCATTAACAACTTATTTTGCCCTCAAATCTTCATTAACGACGATTAAAAGACTAATCATCATTATTTATCAGTGTTTATTCACGAAAATGTCATGCGCTTCTTTTTACGATAGGTTTCTATCAAATATCGTTATTAATAGTCGTTTTTAAGACTTTTTTACTAGTGATGTGATTGGTGTAAAATGTGTGATGCATGATCATAGAATAAATATCAACATTTTCAATTACTAGATTAATAAAAAATTAATTAGTACAATATTGAACAGAGTATTTTCATTTTAGAGTTTTTTTAGTAACTTAATAATATATATTCTGTTGATTTCACCAAATAATAAATTAAAGTGTAATAAAATAACATTTATTTAACCAACATTTGTCTTTAATCTTCCACTATTAAATTGTGGCTAATGGATGTTACCGTAGCAACTCCTTCCAAATTTGTGAATCTCATTATGTTCACATGTATTTTTGCGAAATTGTTTTGTATAGGATTTTAACTTCACCTCAAACACTACAAGAAAATCATTAAATAGAAATCAATTTTTAGATATCAAAATAATTAGTTACAATAGTAACTAAATTAGAGACCATTTTAGAAACTAAAAAAAAATGGTTTCTAAATTGATATCTAATTAGCTACCAAGGTTTTAACTACCAATTATTTTTTATCTTTAAAATTGATTTTTGTTTCATGATTTTCTTGTAGTGAAATCTTTGTATGAAAAGGGTTTTACAATAAAATAACCATGGAGAATAATTTTGTAAACAATATATAAATTGTCGTATGTGAAAAAAAATAGTCTATCAATATTTTTAATTATTTTTTAGTAATTGGGGATGTATAAGACATGTGTGATAAATGAACTAGTGTAACAACACCACATCCTACCTAACTAATTCTCACTTAGAAAGTTTAAACTCTTTTTTTATTGTCAAATAATAAATAAAATAATATAAAACACTTGAGGGGTGTTCCAATCTTTTTACAAAGAGAAAATTTAACAAAGAGCATCTTCAACCAAACCTACAAGATCCAAGAAAACTACATACTTTTGTGTCCCAAAATCAACATCATCAGAAAAGTTCTTTCAAAACTCGGCTCCACTAATAATTTTATAAAGAACCAATTGCTAAAAGTCTTATTTCATATTTACTTGTATTATTATGGCAGCAAAAGTTTGATCATCATGTGAAATGAGAGGTTGGTCTCTCGTTCCCAAACTACAAAAAATATGTATACAAAATACAATTATATTAAGACCATAAATATATTTAAACTTCTCAGAAAACCTCTTCAGTGGTACAACTTTCACTTATCTCATCCATATGAATAATGTTCAAGCCAAATTTTGCATACGCGATTAAATTGCACAATTTTGTAAAGATGATTGCAACACCAACATCTTGCACTCCAGTCCAGACCACTAAATCACACTTTTCTAACCATACTGTAACCTACATTACTAAAATATGAACATTTTCCAACCAGCTAAATGATATATAGTTTAAAGGAATATACTTTACAGCTTTGACAGTTTACACTTTAACCTAACTAATTCTGACTTAGACCGTTTATACTTTTGATGATGAAGACGGAAGGAAAAATAACCTATTGCTATATGTGGATATGGAAAATATGGAGACAAAGGAAAGTTATTTCTAGGAATGAAATGATAAACGCCGAGGATATTTTCTTATTAGTCCAATTCTGGATAATAGGTAAAAAATCAAAAGTAACTTTTTTTTATTTGGACTGGAGTCTAAATCCTATAACATCTTTAAAATAGTAAGGAGATCATCCTGAATTAAAGATAGAAACATGTTTAATGGAGGAAAAAATTTGGCTACAGGTTAGGTGTAGTCTAATAGTAGAAGTGGAGCTTTTTTCTTTTTTTTTTTATCAGCAATGAATAAATAAAATTAAAGGGAGCAGAACAACCTTAAAGTGAGAAAACACTACCCAAAAAATAACCAACATCGGCAACTACCGATTACAAAGTGGAGCCTATATAATGTCATGTGAGAGTTATAGTCTTTTTTTTATCAATGAGAAATGATATTTTAACAATTATGAGAATTATATATAACTTTTGATGCTAGTGTTTTAGATATAAATATATATAATAAAAAGTAAATTTTTGTAATTAAATAATATAAAAGATATTAAAATAATAATATTGAAAGTTGTAATATGATTGTATAAAAAAGTTAAATTGTCAATATTTCATTATCTTTAAATAAAACGGAATACTTAAAAAGGCTTAATCCTTATACAATAAAAAAAAAAACCTTCCCTCCTATCTTAAAAGTAAAAAAACATTCTACGCTAAGTGCAACTAAACAAGAAGAACATGAAATCTAAGGTTACTTAATTTGTATCATCTGCATAATGATATAAACCAGCAGAACAAGTTTTAAATTACACCAAGAATTTGACAAAATTTTACTACACTATTTTTACAAAAGAGCACTCTTGGTAGCAAAAACCAGATTATTCCTCCTCTGCGCTTTTGTTATTTTTCAGCACTTTGCCTAGCAAACAGTGACCTTCTACCATCTAAAAGCTGAAAAACAGACAACCACTCACACTTGATTTTCTTTAAAGAAACATTCTTCTTGTATTTTTCTTTATTGTATTTCTTTATGTGGTGCATATTACAACGGAGAGAACATCCTATTTATAGGCTTTAGGGAGATGTTCTAAAAAAATCTTCATTATAACCTTAAAACCCCACTAACAACATAATTAAAATTTCACTCACAATTTTAACATTTCACATATCCAAACTCTCATTCTACTATTTTATTTTCTAGTAACTTCTAATTTTAAAACCCACAAATTACATTTAAAGTTTATTTCAGAAAAGCTTACTCTTCCATTCCAAACTCCACTCCTGATAAGCAAATAGAACTTGTAATGTCTTATGGTTATCCCTTACTTCTTCTGTTTGCAGTCTTTTTCTCAAAGACTTGCTTAAAGGTACTGCTGCACTCTTCTTTTCACCTGCAAACCACCATACCAAAAACCTTCCCATCCAAACTGCAAAGATCAAATAGCACTACTGCCTTTCCAATTAAGATGCACATGATTATTCACCACAAAGACCGAACACATGCCTACCTAAAGATATGCATATTACAAACAATTAAGCAATGCAGTACGTGGCTCTGTGATACCTGCACCTGAACCATAGACTTGACAACCATAGGACCCGAATTCTTATAACCATAGTCATAGTGGTTTGTTGGTTTTTTTAGAATAAATCAGAGAAGAGAAAGATATATTTTATTATCATTGCTAACAAATACATTTATAATAATTGCAGTAACTCATATACACCTCTTCCTCCATTGCCTTTTTCGACTTTGGGTCATTGATAACTTCTTTGTGATTAGCAGGTTCTTTGTGATCAACAGATTCACATACTGCAACGTTACATCTATGATATAGGTCAGAAAGTAATCGATTGCTTTTGCCTTTATTTGGTGGATCATCTTCTATTTCAGATTTTTGCATCTTGAGAAGTACTTGACTAGTCAACTCCTCTTGAATAATAGATCTAATGAGAAACTTTTGCCTCTCATTTGTACCTTGAACAAATTTTGTCCTGTAGCATCCTTGATCAAAGAGTAGTTATCTTCAAACAACACCTAGCAACAATGGTTCCTATTCCTTTTACTGAAATGTGAACCCCATGGCCTATCTTGACCTTTGAAATTTTTGAAGGCTTCAACTCCTTGAAAAGTTTTTTGTCATAAGTCATGTGATTTGTGCATCCACTATCAATTAGCCACGATGCACTTGAATATTGTTGGAGAACTCGTTTGCAAATTGAGCATCTACGTCTTGTTGCTCACTTTGGTTTACATCTTGTTGTTCACTTTGGTTTCTACAAATGACTGCTTCATGTCCCAGTTGATTGCACTTGTTGCACTTAGCATCAGGTCTTCTCCAGCACTACTTAAACGGTGGATGACCTAACTCCTTTTGTTGTTATTGTGTGCAGCAACTTCTCCATTTTTTTCTGGTTCTGCTACCTTTGTTTCTCCAGCCACCTTCATATTCGGCCTTGCTTGAGGTAATCTCATATTTCTTTTGCTGACTTCAAGGACATTATCCTTGTGAATACCATAGGAGATACAACTGCAAATAGACATTTGTGTTTGATCTTTTCATCTTCTTTTCTTTCTGTGATTTTATTTGTGCCATAGTAGGGTTTTCTGGAATAAATCCAATGCTTCTAGGTAGGTCTCCATACGAACAACCCACATTTGATAATTGTCTTTGTCAAAGACAAGTGGTGCCATTGCTGAAAAATTGAAACATTCTTCCATTGATGCACTCTACTAACCTCACATACTTTTGCAGTAACTGACTCTTAAATGATTTTATGATCAGTTACCTAAAAATATTAAATCAACAATTAAAACATAATTAAAATAGAATAATAAAATATCACGTGTACTTATACAGATTAAATGTTTTGAGACAATATGTGTGGTTCTGTATATACTGCATAGTGGATCTGCAGTAGCACTAACTACCTGAGTATTACTAGTTTAAATGCTAGGTGGTGTTACTAGTTTGTAATTGTGATGCAGAATAAGATGACAGGTAATTGTTTGGTGCTGAGAAGTGCAGTGGAACATTTTCTCTGTGGCATGGCATTGGCAAAACCATATGAGCAACTCATGTATTACTCATGCTTCGTCAAGTCAATTCCAGGGAAGCAATGAAGGGTGTGCTTTTCAAACTCCAAGTAAAAGCCATATGGACACGGGATTACTGTGCTCAGTGTTGGTGGGGTGGCTTTTGGGAACCATCCGGCAAAACTGCTAATAATGGTTTAATTGTGAGGATGGAAGTACTACTGACTACAGACTTTGTATTGCTTGTGAGCTTTTTGCTGATGGTTTTTGGAATCCAAGAACTGAGGGGTCAAGGGTATATTGTATGTTGTTTATGTGTACAATTGTATGAGGTTGGATTAATCCGATTACTACATTTATAATGCATTCTTCTTGTTAATAAAAAAACAAATAAGGGTTTATCTTTTCAACGTTTAGTTTCGAGATTCTTAACTGCACTTATGCGGATTTCTCTACACAAGGGAGCGTTGACAAGGAAAAAAAAGACTAATTAGACTGACATAATTTTGGTTGAAATTGTCATCAAAATTAGCAACTAAATCAACACAGTGACTAAATATCCCATTTATATCTTTAGTGCGGTCTGAATTGCTCTATCCTCCAAATAACAGGGTTTTATAGTTATGGTAATTAAAATTGTCGAAAACTTGTTGTAACCTCCTTTAATAAATACATTATTGCTTAAAATTGCTTGTTAGAGAGGATGTTGACGTGGTTATAAGAAATGGTTAAAAATTAGTCGAGTTGCTTCTAGAAGCAACTATTGCTTAAAAGTAAAAACTATTATTTTGTTTGTTACCCGTTAATCCCAATAGTTGAAGGAAAAAGAACACATGATAAGCATATTTTCTTTAGACAACATGGCACTCGGAAACCCATAGTGATGAGCATTCAAAGAAGCCTCCAAAATTTTACTTTCTTTGGTAAGGAATATATGTTGGAACAATGAAACTTTTATCCTATGGTCATTTATGTTATTGCAACTAATTAACATCTATCAGCAATAATCCTATCAAAATGACAACATTACTAGTTAAAATTTTAAAATAACAATTTCTTTCTGTAGCTTCTGATAACAATAGGGATTGATAGTGATTTAGCAGTATTCAAGCTGCTAGTACTGATTCCTAACTTGTATTTTGTGTGTGGGGTGAGATGTTTATGCTATTGTACTGATAATTATTTGTCGTTTGTAATTTTGCTGCATATTGTACATCTTGTAACTTATTAATGAATTCTTTTTCATTTGCTTACAAACCAAATATTTTCCTTCTGTGGATAGAACTCGCTATAAAGTTCAGTGTAGCTTTTGTGGAAGATAGAAGTTTGTATTTTACCCACATTTCAAGTCTAGTACGCTTCGCCTAAAGGGATGTGTTAAGATAGGTCACATGAAGAGAGGTAATCAAACATTTTGCTTCTAATAATTACATGGCATTCTCTGTCTACAATGAATAACTAAGATCATTGATTTCTGCAGAAAACATTGCATAGCATACTTACATGATACCCCCTTCGCAATAGCCGGTTATAATGCATATGTAATCCTCTTAAGTAACATAAAAAATAATATATTTGTAAGGATTCAAAAACATTTAATTAAGCCTATAAATTCCATTGAACTTCAAACTTAATTTTCAGTGATATTTAAAAGTGCATTTGAAAATTCAAAAGAAAAAAAAGGAAAGGATAGGATAGGATAGGAAACAATAACTGTCTTTACCTTCTCCACCCAAGCATCTTTGCACTCCACAATATAAGGCTAATTTAATTTAGCTATCAGGTCCATTTGGAACAAAAAGAGAGAGGATATGACTAATTTTTTTTTCAGAACTAAAAGGTAAGAAACATTCATTCAAAAGAATGAAGGGAAATCTCTCAGAAATGAAGTCAGTCAAACCATTATTAATAAAATTATATTTGCAAAAAAATTAATTTCAGAATTCAGATAGTACTTGGCTCACATAAAAATGCCATATCACACTGTGCTCATAGCATTTGTAAGATAAAATAACAAACATCCTCTACTCTGGATGGAGTAGAAGTCTAATCAGTACTTCAGATGACTGATGAGTATTGACTAGTAAAGGCCCTACAGCATTTCATTAAATGAAACCAAGTTCAATCTGAGTTTACTGTATGTTTTTAGTTTGTTTGTGTCTGTACACAAAGAGATATATTACTTCTGGAATTAACATATACTCAGATGAGTAGTTTATGTTTTGCTTCATTTGCAGGTGTAATTTTGTTTACGATATTGCACAGAAAAGAACAAAGACTAGCTTGAAGAACAAGCTGATATTGCTGCACAAGAGGAAACAAGGTTTGCTTCCTTCCCTGAGGAGCTTCCTTCCTTTGACTGGAGGTTTTTTTGGTAGTGGGGCTTTATTGCTGTAAGTGTCTCAACTAAAAAAATTGGGTGTTCATTGCTAGACATTTAGGGATTTAAAGAAATTATCATATTGATGATGTTTGTTGAATTTGGAAGGGGGCATTTTGAAAGATAGGGAACAAAAAATATGAGAGGAAGGAAAGCCTTTTATTTTTGTAGAGTGTAATGTATAGGTTCTGCGTATAGTCCATATACATAGACTCTTCAGGAATCACTGGAGGTTATTCCCTATGATTATAACAAGTGAGGTGAGGCAACTTCCTAGAAACCAATACTCATGAACATTAAAGCATTTTATCATGTCACTGGCCATTTCAGTGTTGGTACTGTTCAAACTTGATTAGCAACAATTCTAACCAACACAAAAGGAATTGGGGAATTAATCCTTGTACAGTTCTAGCAATCAATTTTAGTTAGGTTAAAAAATTTGTCCTCAAGGTTGAAATTGAAATGGGAAAATTATCCTTATATAGTTTCCTTAACCTCCCAAGTTGCTTCAGTTATGGGCCATTTCAGATGGTATTCCCATAATATAGAACTTCTATAGTTACGACAGTTGGTGTGGTGTGATTTTTAAAAATGTTTTTGGAAATATTTTCTACAACAAGCATATAATAGAGTTTAATCATGCATTTGAGCTGTGTCTAAAACTTGTTCTTCTTTCATATATGTAGATTAGAACTACTTGTGAAAGAAGAATTGTTGACACAAGATAGGTAATTCACCTTCCGGTATATAATTATTCAACATTGAAGATAAAATTGTTAGACTAGTTGGGGTCATTTGCATATCTGACCTATTTCAATATGTTCTTCCTAAATATTATGATTTTTTTTCTGCTGTATTTTATGCTTATATTTAGTTACAAAGAAAGAACTGTAGACTCAATCATTGGGTTGGTGTATTGCTCAGCTGGTGACAGATAAATCTAAGGGTTAATCCACAGTAGAAATTGTTTTTAATGGTTTTTTTTATCGGGCAAAAAATAATAAAAATATATAGGGGTCACTTAGGGTGTTTCAACCCTTACCAACTAAGGGTTTGGGTTCTTAAAAGACCTAGATACACAGGAAAAGCTCACAAAAAACCTGCAGAACAAATCCATAACACACTTCCTAAAAACTATGTGTATAAAAAGTGCACTTACCAACAATGTGCAGCAAAAACTACAAACCAATATGCAGCCATAATGCACGACTCTGGCAGCATCAAGACTTGATGGAAGAGAAAAGAAGTTCTCAAATCACCGTAACGAATCCACCAAAGACCCCAACCTCCTTAGAAGCATTAATGCTATGCCAACATCACCACACCAGACCTAGATTTACATTTTTGCAGCAGAATTTGCATTGAAACTGTTGGAATCCACTCTTCACTATTACTCCTCACCTTTAATTCACTTTATGAAGAACCTTCCAGACGTGACAATCTCTCCCCAAGTTCACTATAGGCACCGACAAGATCCAAGCTAGTGCCCCGACATGATGAGGTGTGCCCAAATAAGCAGTGTGCTTCAAAAATGCTTAAGACTCCCCTGCCTAAACTGATTTATATTCCCCCACTCCCAGAAGATTGATTACCCCTGTTCAAGCAAGTGGACATGGTCCATTGACTCCATTGTATAAAACAGAATATTTTTTTTAAGGAAAATTAATTGCTAGAAAACAAAGAATTAGATGAGGTTTTATCCTTTTTCATATTCATACCATCATGTGATGTTTTTTTACCACACGATATTAGACAGAAGCATGTTTCTCTTCAGTAAAGCACACAGTAAGCTATCCATAAAATGTATTAATAGAATCATGTTTCGCTCTCCACCAATGTCAAATTCAAAGGAGCGAAAGACCTTGTTGGAAACTGATAAGCGAATGATACTGTCTTGTGAACAAGAAGGAAAACTAGAGATTTTAAGCAGTAGAGGAAAGACCAAGAAGAGCACATCAAGAAACGTAACCATATCCTACAGACTAAGATTATTTTGTTTTCAGATTTTAGACTGTAACAGTCATGGAAACTGTTTGAAGCTGAATTGGATGGACATAAAATTCATGTTTTTTTGCTGTTATGTTGTGATTAAATATGTATATAAACTTAATGGGTTGGAACATCCATAACTAATTTCTTGTATGACTAAGACGAGGTAAATAAAAACGTTGGAAGGGGTCTTAAGTTGATAATGGTTTACTGTATTTATTCTCACCCACTTCTCACATATATCAGCTGGTTTTTTTGATGGCAATGACTAAATGAAATAAAATTGACACTTCAGTTTCATCCCTTATACAAAACTCATTTTTAAAGATATAATCTAAAAAAATCATCAAACACAATGACCTAGACTTTTTTGTCACTTGTTTTAGCAAAACACATGGTCAAGGCTACACCTAAAAAAACTAGGCCAAAACTTATAGCTTTGCAACCACAAATTTCAGCTTGACAATCTTCTACCAATCCAACTTTGCTCTACTGGCAGTGATTCAAGCAGCTGGAAAAGATCACTGCAATTACTCGTCAAAAAATACTTACTAGAATTCCTCACAGTGCATAAGCTAAGCAATGGATGTTTGAATGTGCATATGAATATATGTCATTCCCCTCCTCTGCATAAAAGAACTTTGACCAGCTGTGTTCACCATCCAACTTTAACTGGATTTGCATAGACTTCCGTCTGCATTTGCGCTCCCTCATTCCACAAAAATATGATGTTCCAACAGCATTGTGTCTACACTGACACACTTCCCTCCCTGAAAAACAGAAACCAACCTTCCTAGTCTTTAGCTAAGACATTACTTCACGGATTTGATAAAAAGCACATATAATAAAGATATTGTATATCAGAATCTGATCCAGTCAACCTATATTTCACGCTGCAATCATTGGGCCATACATCCTCATTGATGAATGAATTTTATGTCCACATTGCATCAATATCCAGAAGCAACGCTGCATAATTACTTGGCATTCTGACAGTAATGACAGCGAGGATGTTCCTCTCGTATCAGTTAGCCATACTGCCATTGCCCCTTTGCCGGGTCTGCATAGAGTTGTGTTGCTGCTCTCCACAAACCTCTTCATCTCTGCATCAAGCCAAGCCTTCTATTCCTTCGTTACCTGCACAATTAAGATAGCCTTCCTAGCCATTTGCTAAGATAAAGTGAAGCTGCTAAGAGATATAACCAAACTACATCTATGTATTAGAAATAACTCATGCCTATAACCCAGTATAGACAGTCCCCCTCATTGGTGATACTCTTATGATGAGAGTTGAGGTGGGTGTTATATGTGAGTTAGTGAATGTATGCAGTGTAGTGCCAATGGCGTGAATGAGAAAGTGAAAATAGTTATTGTAATATTTTATATTAAAAATTAAAATTAAAATAGTTAAAATATTAATTTGTTTGTTTGTTAAAAGTGTGTTTTTACTTAGACGGTTTCAATATATCAGTCCGTGAAAAAATAAAAGTGTGAGTTCCCTTGGGAGAGGACCAGAGAAAAAGTGTGTAGCCTTTCATATCTTTTTCTTTTTTTAATAATAAATTAATAATTTATACAATTATATTATAACTTTTAATATTATTATTTTAATTTTTTTACATCATTTAATTATAAATTTACTGTTTATTACTTTTAAATACATCACATCATCACTCAATTGAATTGAATATAACTATGAAAGTTATCAAAATATTTTTTTTTTCTCTTACATACCGTTTTCATTTCCTCCTGTAGCTGCCAGGTGTCCCTCTCACTTTTCTGATTTTGTTTTCATTTCACTGTGCTTTTTTCTTATTTTTTATTTCATTTGCAAATTTAGTTTTTGATTTTGTGGCCCCACTTTTCTGCCACGTTCTCTCTTTTCTTTTCTTTTATTTTTTTTATAAAACCTAACGGGCTGGGCCCAAAACATATTTTTTGTTTTTGTCCTCTGTTTAAAACACGAAAATGAAATATAGATAAAAAAAAACAATATATACTTTTCAAACATTTGAAATTTTTTAATATTTTTTTTGTTTTTTAACATTTAAAAAAATTTGAAGGTTTATATTTATATCTTTATCTCTTTCTTTAATTTTATTTATAATTATTTTTAATTTTAATTTTTAATTTTTAATTTTTTATTATTATTTTAATTTTAAAAAAACATTTTTAATTTTATCACTTTTTTAAAAAATTAATAATTCATTATTTTATCATTATTTCATTAATTAAGTAAAAATATGTTTTACTTTTTTTAATTATCCAGATGAAATTAGGTGTTCACAATTGTCTTTTTACTTAGACTTTACTACATCATTTTAAAATTGGATATTTTCATCATATCATAGTAAAAAATAAGTAAAGATAGAAACATCGGATTCTAAAAAAAAAGAAGCAAGGTATAAAAACCTTATGAAAGCGAAAAGCAAGCTCTAAATTGTGGGTGAAAAAACATGTCAAAACCTTAAGGGTTGAAAAAGTGAGGTGTATCAACTTCATGGATTAGAAAAAGAGAGATGTTAAAACTTCATGGATGAGAAAAAAAGTGAGGTGTATCAACCTCATGGACGAAGAAAACGAGATCTTGAAACCTCATAAACTAAAAAAAAAATAAAAATAGATGTACACTACAATAAAATTATGAAATAGAAACCAATTTTAGATACAAAAATAATTAGTTGTTATAGTGATTAAATTAGAGACCATTTTAGAGACTAAAAATAAATTAGTTTCTAAATTAGTTTTTATTATTGTTAAATAGTTTCTAAATTGGTATTTAATTAGCTATCAAAGTTTTAACTACCAATTATTCATGGATTAAAAAATCGAGGTGTACCAATCTCATGGATGAAAAAAATGAGATGATGAAACCTCATGAATTGAAAAAAAAGCAAGGTATCGAAACCTTGTGGATTGAAAAAAGCAAGGTGTCGAAACCTCGTGGATGAAAAGAAACAAGGTGTGTCAGTTGGGTGAGAATAAACGACTTCATTAGTAAGTCTGACAAGCAAATGAAAATGTTGATGCACTAACTGAAATAACTAATTTAACACTTCCAAGGACTAAATAGTTGGAGGACATTGCCAAGTTGATGAAACAAGAATTAGTTATGATGATGGAATGACAACTTGACGACACTTTAACAAGTACGAGTAAGGTCCACTCCCATTGTGCTGAAAACTTTGAAGATCAACCCCTTATTTGAAGTTAACTCACATTGTAAGTTTAATTATTTCATACTTTTTTCATTATTTCATACTTTTTTCATGTACTAAGTGTTGTATTTATTCTAATCGTTTTTTATTTTTCACATGTACTTTCAATTAACTCTTCACTCTCATCACTACGTCGAATGAAACATATATTTTTTTCTTAATCTCGTAGTTGTTTTATCTTTAGTTTTCAAATACTCTTTAGTCATACTTTGAGTTATCACACCTTTTTTTATTCCTAATTTTGACTTATTTATTTTAGACAATCTTTTTTAATTGTTCATAGCATGTATATGATACATTTTACTTTTAGTATTGTTTAATTACCACCTCTTTAAAATATTTTCTTTAGAACAAAAATTATAACCTACACAATTGATTGGTAGATGTTATAATTAATTTGGAATTACAATTAAAATTGATATTGGATTTGGAAGTACAATTTACATTTTTTAAAATTATAATTGATATAGACAAGTTTCAAATTAAAAAACAGATTGAAAAATCTTTTAAACCAAACAATTTATTTTTTTCATCAATCTTAGTATTGGCTTGACTCACACTACCAATTTTTTTTCTACTGGTTAGATCGGCATGATCCACTCTAAATCCAACTTTTTTTTTTATTTTTTTTATATTATCGGCTAGACTTAACCCTTTTAATTAAATTTTTTTATTTACCGAAAGCACATGTTTTTCGATGTTAAGGTTTAATTATTTTTTTTATATTTTATTTCTTTAGTGTTTGTCTGATTGACTCTACAATTAAATTATTAAATATTGGTTGTTCAGTTTGTGTTTGTTAGGACAATGTTACTAGTGTCCCCTCCTTCGACTGTCACAATATTCAATAGCTTCTACACATGGAACGTGAACTTTTTAATCAACGCAAGACTAACACTAATCACACTTCAGTATCAACTTTGTTTTTATTTGTGTCTGTTTTTTTTCGTTTAATCCATTTATTCTTGTGGTGATTTCATCCTTAATATTTGAAAAGAAAAAAAAAGTGAACTTTTTTGGTTGTTTTTGAGGTAAGGAATAGTTCGTAGTTTTTGTTGGAAATTTGTGATAGACTGAAGTGTGAAGTTCTATCTTATTTTTCTTCTTATTTTTTTTGAGGATTGAGCCACCTCTTAAGTGATCTATATTTATTTATTGTTTTTTACCGATAAAAAAATGAATATATAAAAAGAAAAAACACCTAAACTTTATTGTTTGTGTAAATAAACGCCTAGAGTTTTAATTTCATTCTAATGAATCCTCAAACAAAGTGGTTTTGTGTCAAACTTCCCAACTAAGTTAAAATATAGATCATTTAATATTTGGATGATTTATATAATATTTTCAATCCCTATTATTGGTTAGATAATAATTAAACTTTAATTTCACAAATATATATTTAAGGGTCTTTATGTATTAGCCTTGCCCCAAAGCATAAGAAAGTTCTAAATAAATGAATATGCAAAGTTCATTTCACTTGGCTAGTGATATTGCAAATATGTTTGGTTAGGATTAGGCCTTTTTACGTGCCAGGCCTATCTTACTTTTTGGAAATAGGCATCTTGTACTCCCATAAACTATATGTAATTAATTAAATTAACCATATGTGAGTGAACCTATATATTAATATATATTCATCTATTTCAATTAATATTTCTATAAGAGTAAACCTATATATTCTTACCTCCATTTGCTATTAATAATACTTCATATCTTAAAGAGAGATTGACATTATATAGGTGGTCCAATTCTACACTTTCTGTAATCATATCTAATATTCCTTTGTCCCTAAAAGCAAATATACTAAATCAATTGTATGCAGTCAAGCATTTTATACGTCTCACTCTATCGAAAGATCCATAGAAAAACTCTTACTATATTAGAGTGACAAATCTTAACTACTTCACTAACACTTTTCAACAGGATTTTTGGTCAACCCTGTAAGCACATATTTATGCTAAACCTATTATGAATGATGATTGATGACTTTGTGCTAAAATAATGTTTGGTTAGTGATAGCCACACCCGTGAACATATATTAGTCCATACTTGTCAACTTTAAGATAATGTATAGAACATGTCAACAGGAAAAAAAAAAAAACTAACTTTAATAGCAATAATTATTTGTTAAAGATGACTAAACGAGGTAGTTTATTGTGTTTTTTTTTCTTATCAATTGATCCATTAAAAACAGGTTCATCAGTCAAAATTATACAGACAAAAATAATAATTCGTCGTGTCAGAGGGTGAGTTGGTGGCTGATCCACCACTTTTTTTTTAATTATTTTGTTTTAAATTTATTTATTGATTATAATATTTGTTATTATTTTTTGAAAAAAAAAATAAAAAAAATAAAACTGAATCAAACTTTAATATTTTAATAAAAAATAAATTTAATATCTAACAAAATAAAGTACATATCAACAATGATGTATAAATAAATTAATAAATAAATTTTTATATAAAACATTGATTATTCCAATTTTATTTTCAAAAACATTAGATTTTTATTTAAAAGTATAAAAATAAATAAGGAGTTAAATTGACAGGTTAAGCAGAATAATACGAATTGATAAGTTAAAAAAAATTAATTCGCCTTAGGCAGACTGATTTGCTAAACCCAACCGTTTTATTGTCGGTATTATCAAAAAAATTCTTATTGTATCCTAAGAGCCGTGAACATCCACTCCTCATGAAATCAATATTGTTCGTCAACCATAATTTGCAAGAGTATCAGTGGCATTACTAGAACAGGGAAGAACCTAAAGTAAACTTTGTCCAAGTGTTAAGATCACATAAACTGATCAGCCCTTCACTCAAGAACTCCGCATAAAGAGTAAAAAGTTTCATAGTATTAGCTTCTTGACATTGTCATAAAATTTTCTACTTGAAAATGAAAATTTGAACCTTTATTTGGTAGGTTATACTCTAGGAAAAAAGCCATTAACATAAAATCCTTGAGACCAAGGGAAGGTGGTAAACTCACACATACATGCCTGTTGCCTTAGCTTGAAGTAAATTACAACCATTTATTGAACTAAAATAAGAAAACACCAAATCATAGAGTTGTTTGCTCTCAGTTGCATTGAAAACTACGTAGCTGACAAAGTTTGTAAGCCAGATATGTTCCTTGACATATCATCCTTGAGTTCCATTTGCATTGGATTGCTTCCCTTGTTGGGGCTTTGCAACCCCCATCTCCATGAATTCCTCCTCTGCTGGGGTTTGTTTCCTTGCAGCACCTTTATTGTCTCGGTATATGAAATACAATATTAGTTGCATTGTCCCCAAAGCGGAACCAACACCATTAGGTACCTGAAAAACCATACATCAACCTTAGTCTATTCTTCTTCACTGCCAATACATTATAAAGTAAAAAAGTCAAAATTGCAAAAGTGACTTACAGCAACAAATGGGTCACGGCCTAGCAGACCAAAGATAAACCAGGAAGTGCCGCAGAGAAACACAAACAGAGACAAGAAGAAGGGCATGAACTCCACGCTCTTGGTTTTGATCACTAATCTCTGCACATAATTTTAAATCCACAATTAACACACACCCACAGCGAATCCTGCACTATCACTATTACAAATAGCACTTTTCTTCCTTGGTAGTGTTTACCGATAATAAAGAAAATATTACTCGGCATGAAAAGTTTCGCAAACAAATAACTCCTTTGAATATACAAAAAATTATCAAGTTGTTAAAATTTACTTAGTTGATTTTGAATCAAGAACTACCAGCAGCATTCAATTTGATGGAAAATTAGCTTACCATAATTGAGAGTGGAGAGCCATACATGATTATGGAAAATATTGCAGCAGCAAAGCCGCAGAAGAGCTTTCTGGAATTGCCATGAAGCGCAAAAAGGGACACAAAAACAACAGCAGAGAACACAGAGAGCACGAAGGTGAAGAGACCAAGAATTTTAACCTTCTCCTTCTTGGGAGCCAATACGATGAAGATCAACACGTACACGATCTCAATCAAAGATCCAGTGCCATTCACTGTTGACACTAATATATTGTGGGGAGACACAAAAGGTAGACCATACCTGTGGATTTTAAAAATTACGATATAGCATTTAGTAGCTAGCCAGATAAGGATATAGTTTTCTTCGCAAAGATTTATTCAGCAATTGAAAGCGAAAATTCAACCACTGTTTGAATTCTAATCCGACAAATTATTGACCTCTCCAAAAAACAAAATTTATCCGTCATTCAAAACACTTTAATGATTAACCAATAGACAAACAACTTTTCTGAATTAAAAAGCAGTGTACGAAAACACTATTATCCAGGTATAAGAATTGACATTTTACAATTTACATCAGGGAAAAAGTGAGGAATAAATAAAGACAATTGGAGAAAGTAGCGAAAATGAGCACCACAAAATTTAAAGTAAGTACACGTGATTTGATAGAAGATTTGGGGGAGGAGACCATAAAGGCATGCAGTAAAAAGAAAGAACATGCGAGAAGCTCACCAAGCTGAAAGCAGACAATTGAGCAGTGTCATGACATATGGAATTCCCGAGAACTTCTCTGTTGATCTGTTCTTTATAATCCTCTTGAATGTGATCCTGCCAACCCCAATTCCTCACAAATTTCACTCAAACTTGCACTATTTTTCATATCAATAAACAATATAAAAAAAATGCTACTTTTATATGCACAGATGATTGAATTGCTCAAATTGGTAAACCATCTTCATGATTTAGAATTTGAGTTTGCTTTAGCTCCACAAAACTAAGTTCCTAAGACAAGGGTTACATTACATATACTATTTTTTTTACATCAATGGTCAAAGATAGATCTTTAAAACTCCCAACAGATTCTCTCACAACAAAAATTATATATTTTGAACATGAAACATATAATACTAAACAGCAGTCCAATATAAACTATAATAGGTAGTCCAACAAATTAAACGAGTACAATAATAAGTTTTAATATCATTTAGCTTCATAACTCAACCCAAAAGGTATCTAAAGATGTGAGTCATAAGAGTTGTTTTATATATACATGTTACCAATAATATAGTACAGGTGACACCTCTAACATAATTTAACAGGATCCATGGGGGAAAAAAAGTAAAGGCACAACAACTTAAAAAGAGAGATAACGAAGAGGGGAGGAGACAGCAATGTAATGCATACACAGGAGCCAAGAAGAGGAACAGAGCGGAAACATTCCCTGTACCAGAAAGAAGAACAATGAGAAACAGAGAAACTAAAAGTTCAGAAGCCAAGACTTTCATCAGGGTAACAAGAGAAAATGAGAGAAACAAGGGTCTTAAACCTACCAAATATTCCAAACAAAAAATGTGCAATATCCATGACCTTTGAACTTTTGTTATCCTTTCTTTCTTCTTTCTGCCTAATCTGCAGAAGAGAGTGGAGAAAAAACCTTGGGAGTTTGGAGACCCAAGGAGCTGAAATAAAACCTGTTTCTTTAGAGATGGTAAGGAGATACAATGAGAGGAGAGTACAAGTTAGTGGGTATATATAGGAAAGGGTAACGAGTGCAAGGTAAAATACAGTATAATACTGTATTTTAGTCTTATCCTTGGGATTCGATGTTGAGAACTGTTTTCCTTCAGAACCATGATCATAACATAACCATGTATTATAGGGTCTTTGTCATGTGTCTGATTTACGCCAACCCGAAATAATGCAGATGCTTATGCTATACATATCATTGTCATACTCTTACATAACTCACGGGATGAGGAAAAGGAAAATATATATATAGTAGTTCCACATGACATCAACACGAGACATGTGTGCAGTGCAACAGTGCTTCTTCTGCCATTAAGGAACTGTTGCAGTCAGATTTTAACGTAACTTGGAAATAAAAGTAAATATAATTAACCACTGGGTAGGTTTATCCCGTGGATCATTTTGTAACTAGACAAGAACCAAGCACAAAAGGACCTTGCTGGGTTTCTCAAAATGTTTTTGTTTTTTATAAATAACCAAAACATTAAACTAGCCCTGTGATAGAATAGAACGTGAGTTCAATTGTTGGGACTTTAGAAATTTATGTTTGTCTTTTGGGAACAAACTGGGGGGTAGAAGAATAGCAAGTAAGAACTTGATTCTAATGCTCCAAAACATGTATTTCTTGGGGAATTGTTGTTCTTAGTTTCATTAGATTTCCCCTAGACAATCATGATATTTCTTAATCCTTTGGTGGATCACAAAGGCCTCGATTATGCAATTTGCTGTGGTTAATCTGGAGCTGGATAAGGTTTGTCTGTATAAGCCTCGGATTTAGATCCTCTGTAGTTTAAATATCAAACTGCATTCAAATGATGTTTTATTAATTCCACAAATATTATATTACTGGTTTAATTAAGTATTTATAGGGACTAAAATTTTAAAAAAATGATATATCCACAATTCACCTTTTTTTATACATTCACTCACAACTCTCAAATGTTATTATTTTAATATCTTCATATTATTTAATTATAAATTTATCTTTTATTATATATTTTTTAAAACTATTATATCAAAGGTTATAAACAACTTCTGAATATCAAAGGTCATGCTGGCTTTTCCCTGAAATATAGGGACTAAAATTACCGTGAAACTATATTTTATAGTTAATTTTTTAAAAAATAACTAGCTAATGTTGCCAAATGGTTATATTTTCTTAAATGTCTGTATAAAATCTTTTACACATATACAATACTTACACTGTTTTACCATCAATTGTACAAAATAAACATGGATCACTTTGATAATAAATCTTTAAATCCTTAGTTAGCCTTTCCATTTAGTTTTCAAAAAAATTCATTTATAATAACTTTTTATAAATTCAAGGATTAAAAATGATGATTAAAAAGTTAAAGTGATTCACTCTTGGGGAACGTTTATTTCAAAGTATAACATTATATTTTTTTCAGAAATGGCATTTTCAATAATATTATGTTTAGAAACATATTTCCATGAACATGACTAGTTGATATTTAGAAATTTTAAAAAAAAAAAATCCTTTTGTTAAAAAATTAAAATGTAAAAATAGAATAAAACGAAAATATATATTTATTATAAAAAAAATCATTTTATTTCCATGGGAATGTGAAATACTAATAAGAGTTAAGACATATATATATATATATATATATATATATATATATATATATATATGTGTGTGTGTGTGTGTGAATATTGTACACTTGAGAATAAAAAAAATATATTGTAAATGTTTTCAAAAATAAAACTTGGAAAAACATATCTAGTGAGAGATATAAAAGAGATCAAAGGTAAGTATATATCATACATGATATAATGCTATAAGAAGAATGAAGAAAGAAATTATAGATTTTAATTAGGTGTTTAGAAAAAATAAATAAAGTGTTTAATAATTATTGAGACATAGAAAATGCAAAAGGAAGAAGACGAAGGCAAGAAGAAAAAGACCGTAATCACTAAAAACAAGAATAAATAAACCAAAAAAAGAATTAGGCTAAAGTCTAAGAAAAGAGTTGGTCCCTCCAACTAAATCGCCTAATATAATTTAAAGCACACTACACGGTATCATCTAATAAAAAATTTAATACAAAATCATTATATATTTTTCCAAAACTTATATCAAACATTAAAGTGTAATATTTTCAAACTCAGTTTCTTTAAAATCCTTCTTATACTTTTGAATAATGTCAAATAAGGTCATAGTTTCAAAGACCAATGTATGTCCATGCTGGCAGCCATACGCATGTTTTGTTTCTTTGTTTTAAATTCATTGGTCATGCATTGTATAGCTAGTTACGTGATAAGAAAGTTTAAGACCTTTCATATCCACGAAACAAAATGCTTCTACACATAATCCAAATATGAAAAATTATTTAATATATATAGATGAATAAGAACAAAAAGGATTACAAAAGAAAATGAAAAAAAAAAATTAGAAGGAATACGATAATTAATTGCGTTGTTTAATTAACACGAGAAGTTTGATGAAGGTGAAATGATTGATTATTCTGATTTTTTTTTTTTCAACTAAAGGTTTGATCCTGGATTAAAACTAAATCTGTTTTTGCTTGTTTTTTTTTTCTTATTAATATCTTGATCTGGTGAATTGTTTGTTTTTATTTAGTTATCTCTGTTGGTTTGAGTAAGATTGGACTACTTTCGATGTGAATTTATTTTTTTTTATTTTTTTTCTGATAATGTTTTGTAATTATTTTTTTACGTCTAATATAGAACTTAGAAATTGAGTTTCAAGATATTTTATATACATTTTTTTTTTAACTCAAGACACTTATTACTGATAGAACCATGACAGATAGAATCATGACAGAATTTCAAGTTTCAAAATGAACAATTTTTTAATCAAAACATTGATATTATTTGTGAAAATATTTACCTATTAATTATATCAATTATTTTGTTGGTTGAAGTTGAGTTTAGAAGGCATCAAAACATCATGTTGTATGAGAATAAATGAGGAAATAGAAAGAAAGGAGCTAAGGTTTATTTGGATGGATGGGGCCCATTGCTGAAATGGAAAACCTAACAAAATGATTGAATGATGTATGTGTATGTATGTATAGTGTAAGTATGAAAGGTGGGATGTTAGATAGGCATAGGTATGCCCTTTGGAGGAGGGCTCTTCCTATAAAATTGTGTGGCTTAGAAACTGAGTTCAGCATTAATGATAATGAAACATAACACCATATATTGACGCAAACTTCATGCCCATACCAACACCCCTAGCTTCTTCTATTTCTTTCTATCTTATTCATATGAAATCAAACAAGTGCACGCAATTTCACTTGTCATTATTTAATTATCACTCTCTTGTTTAGGACAATCTTGATTTGATAACTCACTTTCTCTTACTATTAACTTTCTCTCTCAAACACACTTTTTATTCAACAAAATTAGCTTCCATCTTACAATCTATTCAACTATAAATGTATATTTTTAAATAATTATATATTAACAATACAATTTAAAAAAAAAATACATGTTTGTGTATTAGTAAGTAATAAGAATTGAGCCATAATTAGCAAGTGCATATTTACTTCAATTAATAATAAGGAGATTCATTAAAAGCGAGGTAACAAGTTTTATTTTTAGAAACACGTAGACTTTGGTAGGGTATTGGTGAAAGATATAGATCTTTTTTAACTACATTTAAAATAATTAAAAAAAAGTAGGTAAGTTGTACTTTAAATCACAATTTTGTTATAAAGAAGTTATGTTTACTTAAAAAAAACATAAATAGAAGTTGCACAAAGAATTTAATGTTTACTAAAAAATCTACTTACATAATTTTCTAAAGAAAATGATGATATTGTATATAAAAAAGAAGTGTTATCTTTAAATAAAACAGGAAGCTTATGTTAAAGTATATACGATATTGCAATCGATCAATTTGACTTTTTTTAACCAAAATTATTTGCTCAGATTAAAATATTACATTAATAATAATATGTGTTATTTAATAATTAAAAATTACATTTGAAAGAACAATTTATAAAAAAAAACAATGAAAAGTACGATCTTTTTATAAAAAAAAAATTAAAAAAAAGTCGTCGAAATAATACTTCTTTATACTAAAATTGTGTTTTTACGTACCACTTATCTATTTTCGTAAATTTTTTAAATATATTTATTTTTGTAAACATTAAACTTGTTGTTTTGAATCTAAAAGATCATTACTTGTTATATGACCGAAAATAATGCGTTGTATATTAGAAATTTTGAAAGTATTTTTGTAACATTATTTTGCTTTTTTTTGCATCACTATTTATTTTATCTTACCCTTTTTCTATATTATCTTCTTTATATTATAAAATTTATCATGAAAATACCTGTTCTCACAAACTGTTAAAAATTCGTGTTGAATTTTTATTATTTACGAAAACTCGTGAGATTAATAGATTACCATAAATAAGAATGTCGGTAATAAACTGGACTCGTGGCCAAAAAACTTTATCAGGAAAAAGTATTGTTGGCTCTATAGGAAATTATTTTATTAAAAATTATTCTTTATTATATATTTTTTTAAAAACTGTGACAGGGTTGTATAAACACCCAGAATTAAAGTATAATTTTTCTTGTTTGTTATGAAAAAAGTAAAACATATATACTTATTTTTATTTTTATATAAAAAATTTTATGTTAGACATCACTATGCTAAGTAACAACAATCATTTGCCATCACATAAAAAAATATTATTAAAAAAAAATACAAAAATATAGAAGAATAGATCAAAATTCATATGTTAAAAAAAAACGATATATAGGTAGACTATAATTATTAATAAATAATTCTAAAAATAGACTAGATAAAAACCTATTATACCAATAAAAGAATTTTTTATGAAAAAAATCATAAATTAATTAATCTAGATTTTTTTTACGAAAAATATAAGTAATTATAGTAAAATATGTATACTTGAATAATATAATAATATTTTAAATTAAAAAATAAAACATTAATTTATGGGATTTTTAACTAAATATTTAAGATATCACCATTCTCTATAATATGTAATAAAGCACAGGTGTCAGTAACATGCTTTAACTCATTGCTCTGTACAGTGGTTAACTACGCAATCCCCAACAACATGCCGCAGAAAAGCCATATTTAATCTTTCAAGAGGGCAAAATAATCAATTTCGTAAGAAAAGCAAGATTAAGTAAAGAAAACGTAACAATAACATTTTATTTAGTATTGTGTCAAATTAATGGAATCAGAACAAAATTGGTTCAGATTTGTTTTTATATACTAAATAGTAAAAAGATTCTAATCAAAATAGCTTCCGTTTTTTTGCTGTTTCAGCTGTAATTACTAACATTTGAGCTAAGAATTTGTACAAGGACACATTGTGAAGAAAGACAAGAAGACAAAAACTCTAGAAGAAATCCGTGTAAATGAACTTGTGATATTGCAGATTCAATAACATAAACTACCTAATGTTCTGAAGGCAACAACAAGTATATATAATTCTCAAGCTAAGCAACAGATCAATAACTTAACTACAACAAAATTATGAAGCCATCCGACAAGAAGAAATTATTAGTGGATTAAGCCTAATTTGATGGTGAAGAAATTAATATTTCCAACCTTCCCTTCAAGAGATTAGCTTTCTTTTCCAAGCTTTTTTGTCTCCACCGAAAGTGATAAGACTTTTATATCTCCACGTCTTTTGTGCTCCTTATACCCTTTTCCAAAACTAAGCGTTTTCCAGAGTTTCTAGCTTCTTTTCAGTTTACCTTGTTGCAGAACTTCACAAGAGAAAATGACAAAAAAATTAAAGCCTAAGGGAGGAAGTTTTTATTAAATTAGGATACTTTCCTAAGAGTAGATATATGTTTCCTAATCTATAAAGGAAGTATGGTTAAGCTTTTCATATGCATCAATCATTCTGACTTTCTCAATGAAATTGAGATGCAGTTAAGTTGTAAAAGCACCTCATCGCTATATAATTTCATTTATGATTCTCACTTTCTCACTTTCTCACTTCCTCCCTGTATCAGTCCTTTTCATTCTTTGAACATGTTGGCCATTGAACCTATTTTTGGATCACCCCAAATGACTTCAATCCCATCAATACCTTCTCTTAGTATGGGCATGTTACCAAATATTCCTTGACTTAAATGGTTAAATAGTTTACTTGGACTTGTGAAGCTTTCCACTTCAGCCTCAAGCAGACACAAAATAACCATCAAATCCAGAATTTTATTATGCCATCAGACAAGAAGGGTCAACCAAATAGCCATATAAAGTATCATCCTACTCCACATTGATCTCTTCAGCTAAAGCTTTGGGACTTTATTTTTTGGAAACTGTATAAGGAAGACTATTTTCCTGAGATCACCACATGTATTGTCCTCTTCACGTATCCAACAATGATTGGTTATGTATCTGCTCTCATCTTTATTGAAAGCAATCTGCACTTCATAAGGTAAACCCACAAAACGAGAATCATTGCCTTAAGAAAGAACATTGAGAATTTAAAACACGTCCCATCACAAGGTTCCATAGTTTGTACCATTGCTGGTACGTGTTCCTTCAGAATTAGTTTCCTTTATAATTGAGTTTACAGTTTACCCATTACCAACAGTTAAACCAATATTATGGACAGATGTTCGTAGTGGATCAGTGAGAAATTCTTTACAACAGTACAAAAATATATATTAAATATATAGAGAGAACCAGAATATTTGTTTCATCAAGAGGGTGGTGAAAAACATAAAAGCAAGAATTCAGGAAAAGATAAGGGTATAAATATATATAGGTAGAATAGGAACACTTTATATGCTAATTAGTGAATAGTTGTGGAACTTGGTGGTTATAATTTAAGAATATATATGTGAGGGAATTCGCATTAGTAATTATGGGTAGCAGTTGTTAATTGCTGATTTGATGTGAATTTTGGGTTGCCATGATGGCATGGGAACCCAACAAGGTTAGTTGGATTTGATGCTGCAATGGATTAATGCCATGATGTTGTAGACATGGTGATATTGATGCATTATTGAAAGGAGAAAAGAGGAAGGGATAATGGGTTCTAGAAGAGATCAAACTCCATCCTTCTCTGTAGGTAGAATCTGTTTAAAGGAGATTGCAGCTTTATTAAATTAGGCGTAATTATTAAATTTGATTTAGAAATGAAATAGTGAAGTTTAAATGTAATTAATGCAGTAGCAAAATCAGATTTAATTATGTATGAACCAAGATCGTGTCAATAACAGTTTTTGCAATCAATTTGGAAGAGGTCTGATTTTGCATGCAACATTTATCGTTTTTATCTGGTTGCATTCAATTCGTATTGAAATGTGAACAAAATGGTTACATAAAGTAATACTCATTTTGAGGATAAATAAATCACCTCAAATACTCTAATTCAAACAAAATTGATTCACGCCTCTCTTTCTCCACAACTAGTAAATCAATGGAAACAGACACGGTTAAAGATTGTGAATGGGAAGTAACTTCAAGTCTTTTATCTATTATGCGGGTTTGGTTCATGGTTGTCCTTTAAGTTGTTTGGAGTTCACATAGAGAAAGAGGTTCTTTAAATTATAATGTAAAGAAAGAGGTTATTTAAAATACAATTTTTACATTAGATTTCTCTGGCCATGTCATCAAAAAACACACAGTAGTAATTTTGAAAATAAAACAAAAAATTTATGTCGAACCTTGTGTGTTTCAATATAAAACTATTTATATTCATTATGCGAACTTTTTATTCATTAAGAAAAAAGAGTTTTAATAGAGGTTCTTTAGTGGAGGTTAATATACTCTAAGAATTGATTTAATTAACGAAGGTTTTTTTTAACTTTCATTAAGTTTCAAAAGTTATTCTAAAACTTCAGCAAACTAACGGAGGTTTTTTTTAACCTTTGTTAAATTTCAAAGGTTTATTTTAAAACCTCAGTAAAATAATAAAAGGATTTTTAACCTTCGTTAAATTTCAAAGGTTTAATTTAAAATCTTAACAAAATAACATGCAGGATGACATAAATCCTCGTTCGAGTAAGTTGTTAGGCCCAAATGTTTCTAAGTTTAGTATCTATTTAGAATTACTAATTCGTGACATGTATCTATTATCATTCCATTACGAGATGAGTTTGAAAAGATAGACAAAAACCTCATGTGACAAAATATTCAAGTATTACATCACTTTGTGTTAACACCTTATTAGTTAATTTTGTTATTATCTGACATTCTTAATTTATTAACGTTTTAAATGTTTTTACAACAAATTTTTGACATTCCAAATACTGAGGTGGGCAGAAAGAAAGTCTTATCAAACATTGTCACCAAGTGGACGGGTTTGAAGACTTTCTTGACACGAGAGGACGTGTTCAGAAAGCATAAAGATGAAAGTCCTTATGTCAAGTACCATATAACTAAGGAGGAATTGGATGCAGTTTTGTGTTAGTCGATTAAACACATCTTGATAGGTTAGTTTTTTACAATTTTTACACTTAAACAAATTTCTACCAATAATTTTTTTTTGTCTCGTTTTTATTTGCATTGCATGAAAAAAGAATAGCCACCCAGAAGCGACAGAAGTTGAACGATGCCCCCCATCTACTATCATAAGGGGGTACACATTGTTGCAACAACGCCTCATGAAGGCTCGAGTAAAGGCAACATAGGTATAATTTGTTGACCTTGTATCTCCACCTCCATGCTATTAAATGTGGAAGATTGCTCGCATGAAATCAAACAGGAAAATAACTTTACAGTTTACCCAAATCATTGCACAAACAATTGTAAGTTCAAAAGCACATAATATCATTATCATTTCCCCTTGTTCATATGTTAGTAAGTGAATTAGTATTGTTTATGCTTAATTATTGTTTATATGTTGCATGATTCCTTAGTTGATCAATAAACACATGGTTCATTTGTTCCCTATGGTCGAGATGGTATTTTTGAAGACGACGCTAGAGCACCCTGGACATGTGTGTGGTATTGGTGGTTCATGAGGACTCCAATACTACTTCAGTCCACTACCATGCAGAATTGTCGACTCTTTGATAAGTGTCTAATTGCAGTAATATTTCATATTAAAATATAGGCACTTATGAGGATTTATTGCTAATTTACATATAAAATAATCCCTAATTTATGAATTTATACCTTTTTACATTTTTTATGATCTTTATTT
>Ga0123342_1001250_pt1 | contig 42713 bp, 21 predicted proteins | sample Turbeawhitnodule_FD_89960 | JGI IMG/M metagenome (GOLD analysis project Ga0123342, IMG submission 89960) | Root nodule microbial communities of legume samples collected from Mexico - Turtle bean Mexico white nodule | ecosystem: Host-associated > Plants > Roots > Nodule | place: Mexico: Nepantla...
GATGGTTGAATTAATTTGTGGTTCTCACAATCATGATTTGGCAGAGACATTGGTGGGTCATCCGTATGCTGGAAGGTTAAGTGTTGAGGAAAAGGCTATGGTTGAGGATATGACTAAAACTTCAATGACGTCAATAAATATTTTACTAACCATGAAAAAGAGAAATGAGAGGAATGTCACAACGATAAAGCAAGTTTATAATGCAATGAGTGTTCACCAAAGTTGAAATGCTTGTTTACGAATTTGCACATTCCTCTTTTTTTACACTTTCAAGATAAAAAAAAATGTGGAACCCACAAGCAACGTGAAAACTCACCTTTTGCGATTCGTCTCCTTTGGTGGCTTCGTTTGCTGTCGTTGCGGTGCCTTAAAGCTGTTTTCGAGTTCCGATGTTGCCACAATCATGAGAAGAATGAGAATGGAGGTGTTTAGGTTGCTCTTTGTTTAAGTTTCTAAGTTTTCGCGCGCTGCCTACAGTGACCACATAAAAATGAAGGGTGCATTGTTGGGTTAGGTGTGGATTGGGTGCAATCCAAAATATGTATTGTAGAAAACAAAAAAAATATTCACAAAATTCATAATTTTTTAAAAATTTTTAATTTCAAATTGTATAATACATAATATAAATATGTATTCAAGAATGTAAAATCTAAAATAAAAATATGTATTTTAGAATATATAATATGGAATATATTTATATTCTGGACATTTTGAAATACAAATTTACCTTCCGAAATACCAAAAATATATATTACATAATACATATATTTTGTATTGGAAATTCAAAGCATAATTTTAACTTTTTCTTAAATGAATACTTGAAATTGAAAATGTCATCGGATTGCACATTCCGAAAATGAAACACACCAACCACCGCCACACAATCTTCACTATCCAAATACTCTAACAAAAACACATTAGAAACAAAATACAGTAAATACGAATTGTTAGGTCACCAACATATGTCTACCTAGACCCAAGCCCACTACTTGAGGCCCAAATTGCTAAACTATTACAAGTACTACTACTTTCATAGTTTCTTCATATAACATATAGTTATAATGTATTAACTCAAATACTTTTGCGGAAAAAAAAAAATCCTTTGGAAACATGTAAAAGACCTTCCAGATTAGTGTTTCATAGGTTCTGAAATTTTTATAAAAAAATCCATTTTAAATTTATTGTTTCTAGAAACCTATAGTTGTAATTTTTAAGTAGTAGTATTTTACGAATTAAATAATTTAGAATTATTTTTCTAAAATTATTAAAATCTAAAATATTTTTAGATTATACAATCTAAAATTATATTCTGAATTAAGTAATAATATAGTTTTAAATTGCGTAATTCAAAATATTCTAAAGTTTCTGAATACATAAATATCTTGAATTACTTAATGTAAATATAGTTTTATATTGATTACGAAGGTGTTATGAATAAGACACTTTAATCATTCTTTCTAAATTATGATTTGGTATGGAGTGAAAAATATGTGCCTTACTACATTTATAATATCCTTCTAAACCGTTTATTTTAAGAGAAAATTCTTGAAAAAAAAAATGAAGAGATGTATAATGGAAAACAAAGAGAAAATTTATAAAAAATTATACTTATATGAGGATGAGAAGTTAGAAACTAAAAAAAATAAAAACAGGAATTATAAAACACTTTCTAATTAATTTTACTGATGGTTAATCTAAAAATTACTTCCTAAGTAAATTTGTAGTATAGTGAATGTAGAAAATTCTGATAAAATTTTAAAAAATTAGCGAAGACATTGGAAATTAGTTTCCTAAAAGATTGCTCTAAAATTATTTTTGATAATTTTCAATACGACAAATCTAAAACAATTTTTATATAAAAAATTATAAACACTAAAATAATCATCAAATAGAAAAAAAAAATTATTTAATATATTAATTACATTAATTATTATTTTATATATTAAAATATTATTAATATCTAAAATATTTTTATTATTAATAAAAATTTATAAACTAGTTTCTAAATTGATATTTAATTAGTTAATTAATATATAGTTAGTCACCAAGGTTTTAACTATCAATTTTATAATTAAAATAGTTGATAACTACAACTTTGATGAGATATCAAATTAAAAATTAGTTTATAAATTTTTATTCATGATAAAAACTACTTTACACATCAATAATTTTTTAATTTATAAAATAATATTTAATTTAATTAATATAGTAATTAATTAATTTTATTTTTAAAATAATTTTTTTAGTAAAAGATTGAATATTGACACTATAGATCGATTGTCAAATATTACTCTAGAAAATACTTGAATGATAAAATGTTTTCTATGTCTGATATATAACTACGCATATAAAATATCTATAAAAAAAATTAAAAAAAGTCACATATTATAACAATTTTTATAAAATTCAATATACATTTTGGATGTATAATGTACCAGCCACTTGCGTATAATAAATGAATGATAGGTTAGTACATATCTTATTCAAAAATGTGATGAGTATCCAATGCACATCGTTATACCTTGTTTGGATCAATTGGAAAAATGAAAAGCTCGATTGTGAAAGGCAAAATCAAGTTTCCCACATTATTATACATTTCAGTTTAGATGAAAATTTGTGTTTAATATTTACTGTAGTAAAACTTTATTGAATAATAATCGCAGATATGATTAATCTCAAATTTAATAAAAAAAATCATGATAGAAAAAAAATCAAATATCACTAAAATAATTATCAAATGAAAATTAATTTAAAAAAAATAATTAATTATTGAACTGACTAATTAAATATTATTTTAAAAATTAAAAAATTATTGATATTTAAAATATTTTTATTATTAATAAAATTTATAAATTAGTTTTTAAATTGATATTTAATTAATTACTAAAATTTTAGATACTTTAAATATCAATTTAAAAATTAATTTATAAATTTTATTATTAATAATAAAAATTATTTTAAATAGTAATATTTTTTAATTTTTACCATAATATTTAATACATTGAGGATGTGAGTAAGGATTTAAACATGATAATGTTTTAGTTGATATTGTATTTAGTGTTGCAAAGAAATATCTTCATCTTGATGATAGTGTCACAATGTATTTTGAAGAAGACATCAAATTAACTACATTGGAAGAAAACATCAAATTAACTAAGTCAACTCTAATGCGACATTAAATGTTATCTTTTTAAAAAAGTTAAGAAAACATAAAATTATTTTAAAGTTTTAAATTTTTTTTGCCTTAGCCAACTCTAAATTAGTGCTTGTGTTAATGTTAGATTAGTGTCGACTTAGTCGATTTTAATATAGTCTACTTAATATTGAATGCTAATAAAGTCGACTTAGCTAACTCTTATGCAATGCTAACTATTTTTAATTAATAACTAAAAATATTTATATTAGTATTAGCCGACATTAACTAAAATAAATCTTAAAAAAGAATAAGCTTAACGCCAAGTAAGTGGAAACTAATTTTAAATTTATCTTCTTATTTATTTAAGTTAGTGTTGATCATGCTAATGCTAATGTAATATATTTTTATTGGAGTTTTCTCTGCATTCCTTGAAGTTCAAAATGCTCTGGTTGCTAAGTTTTATGGTGTTATACATGCTATGGAGGAAGCTCAAAAGATGTGGCTTACTAATGTTTTGTTGGAATGTGATTCTGCTTTGGTTTGTGTTGTGTTTACTGTTAGGACAAATATTCTTTGGATGCTTCGGAATCGATGAAATACTTGTCTTAATTATTGTAGAAAAATGAAGTTTAGGGTTACTCATATTTTTCATGAAGGGAATGCATTCACTGGTAAGTTGGCTAATTTAGGATTTATTCATAAAGAATCATTTCATTGGTATAATAGGCTTCCATCTAGTCTGTTCTTAGAATTCTTTATGAATAGGTATAGTCTGCCTATGTATCGTTTTTGTTAACATATGAGTTTTGGCCTAGTCCTCCCATATTTTTTTATTTTTTTAATAATATTTTTTTCTTGTGATGGATGATTGTTGTTACTTGATGTGTCAGCTTAGCTGAGATGTCAAGTAGCATAGTGATGCCTAACATGAAAATATTTTTATATTATATATATATATGATATTTTTAATATTATTTAAGTAAGTATTGACTAAGCTGACACAAATTTATATGTTATTTATTTGTAAGTTTTTGTGGTAACAAAACAAAACTATATATTATTTTTTAGTCCAATGACCCATATTTAATGATAAATCTCATCATTCACAATTTTTCTCTCTCACTTTCTATATAAATTCATTTGCACTCATATCTTCCATCCACACTCATAAATTTCCTCTCACTCATCTCCTTCATTCACACACATCTCCTCCCTTTAGAGACATCTCCTTCATCCATATTCATCTCCTTTTTTTTTATAAAAGCTCTTAGACCTCATTATGAAACTTGACATCTCAGCTAGGTTGATACCTCAAGTAACAACAATCATCTGCCACCACATGAAAATAATATTATTAAAAAAAAAAAAAAAGAAATACAAGCAAATATTGGGGGAGTAAACCAAAACCCATATATTAACAAAAATGATACATATGTAAGATATACCTATTAATAAAGAACTCTAAGAAAAGACTAGATGGAAGCCTATTATACCAATGAAAATACTCTTTATGAATAAAACCTAAATTAACAAGCTTATCAGCACATGCATTCCCTTCACGAAAAATGTGAGAAATCTTAAACTTGATTTTCCCACAGTAGTTAAGGCAAGTGTTCCACCTATTACAAAGCATCCAAGGAACATTAGTCCTAGCATTAAATGCAACACAAACCAAGGGAAAATCACATTCAAGTCATGAATTAGTAAGATCCATCTTTTGAGCTTGTTTAATATCATGTATAACTCCATAAAACTCAGCAGCAACCAAAGTAGTCTGGACACCAAGAAAAGCAGAGAAACCACCAATAAACTCCCCCATACTCCCACATAAAATACCACCACAAGTAGCAAAATCAAGAGAACCCCTAGCAACACCATCAATGTTTATTTTAACACAATCTGGAGAAGGAAACTCCCATCTAACAGGAAGAGGAGATGGAACTTTACCACTACGAGTATTAATACAAAAAAACTTAAGCACATTGAAATTAAACATATCATTTCACATAGAACTTTTAAACGAATTACCCACTGAACAAATGAGATCTTTAATGACCGAAATGGCCCTAGAAATATCAATTTTAACCTGAAATCTAGCATAATTCCTCATACGCCATATCATCCAAATAGAAAAAGTTACCACAACAAGTTTAATCAAATTAACCAAAGTACTACCATCACTCTTAATAAGAGAAAGGAGATCATCCATATAACAAAAATGAGAAGTAAGAAAAATTTGTTGAACCAAACTCCAAATATGCATAGCATTAGGACATTCAAAAAATAAATGTTGAATAGATTCCTCCTACTTTTCACAAAGCATACACATAGAACATATATGCAAACCTTTATGTTGAATGTGTTGATCTATAGGTAGTTGTCCATGAAAAACTTTTAAGAGAACTAGAGTTTTAAAAGGATGTATATATGATTCTAAAACCTTAACTTGGTCAAAAATGGGAAGCATCTTAATAATTTTATATGTGAGAAATTGATATAAATAATTTTTATACGGGCGTCAATATCAATCAAAGGACACAATATTGTCATACTAATCAAAATACAAAAAGAATAAGAAAGATGAACCTCAATCCCTATTTTTCCAATTGAAGGAACAAACTTTTTGACCTGTTTTCTTATTAATCATTGTCATCATAACAACTCTCAACAAATTTTTATTATTATGTTTTATATAGTGAATCTTTTACTTGATTATTCAATTATTCCTTGTGGACTCAATATCCGTCCTTAGGGACAAATTATTACTTCTGACAACGCGGTGCACTTGCCGTAAAAATCATCACATTCCAAAAAAAAAAAACCTTCATGGTGACTTTTTGGATGGAACTGCCTTAGTAGTTGTTTTGGATTTATCAGCCCCTTTAAGTGGTCTCCCTAGTTTTCTAGTGGTGCAAACAATATCCTCCCCAGTATCACTAGCATTCTCCTCCATCTCACTATGATCCGCCCAAAATTTAGATACCACATGATTTTCAACAAATATATGCTCATTATTAAAGTCACCAATTGGAGTCGAAACAACTGGCTTAACAATAGTAGGACCACCTGCCTCATCTGCAGTTTTCAAACCATCAAGGGATGAAAAATGATTTTGCAGAGCCAACGCAAGTGATTGTGCAGTCATAGGAAAACTCTCCCTTGGCGAAGATGGAACAACAACCTTATCAGACATACCAGCATAGGATTAACATCAATAAGAGCCATAACTACCTGTGAATCTACTACAATTTGTGATTCCAAAACCTTGATTTGCGTAACGACTTGTGTATCTATTGCAATTGTTGATTCTAAAACTTTAACTTGGTCAAAAATGGGGCTTGATAAATTCTATCGAGGTGAGGACCTATCATGATTCGATGCATCCTCTAAGAGAGGCATATCTGCAAAAATATCCTCAACTCCATCTGCTTTATCGGAATCAAGTTGATCCAGTTGTATCCCAACTTTAGTACCACCAGAGACGTCAGTTGTCAAATTACCAAAAGAGCCATCAAAGAACTTATGTTGCGGAGCAGTCATTGCAATAGGATTTTTCTTCTGATACTCTTTATGTTGTTTAAGAACCACTGGGTCCCCCACAACCTTCCCCTATTCTCTATCATTTTCAAGAATTTTCTTGGTCTGAGAAGACTTATGTTGAGGACCAACAACATGATCTTGAGCATTAAACACACGACACTGAGCAAGATCATGCCCAATCATCTTACAATGAGAGCAAAATGGAGGGAGTCACTCATATTCCACATCCACTATAAATGCAAATTTTGAACATTAAACCAATAGTTGATTAGGAAGAGGGCACAAAAGACAAAGGGGTACCAATGTCTCTAGTAATAAATAATATAGCTCGCGGTCTCCAATATTTTAAAGGAAAATGGTAAATTCTAACCCAAGCTTGGGTTTTGGTGCTTTTCATAGTAGATGGAACAAAATCCTTTGTCCAAGCAAACAATCTCAATAAACCAGAAGATAACTGCCAAGAGCCAACCCCAATAACCCACCTCATATCTTCTAAAGAAGAAAACTCAAACTCATAGAAACTCTTGCCAAGAGGTGTAGCTTTCCATGGTCCGAGCATTTTCCACAAGCTGCACCTTTTTGGTTAAATCCAAGTGTGTGAGGGGTGTATCCCCCTTAGATAAAATAATCTTCCCATTTAGATGATTCTTACAATCTTCAAGACCCGCCAAGTAATCTTCCTCTTCAATGCAGACAACAACCAAGTAGCCACCACCGACCCACGAAGCACCCCAACCTGCAACAACACCACCACTGCATGCCCTGTGCCTTCCAAAACAATCACCGTCAACCACCCCAGCGGGACCTAAAGCACAAGGAGTCATTGTCACCACGCACACCCCTATAACCTAGCAACAATCTAAAATAGAATCAAATAGCATTTCCAAAAACGCGTGGTTTGATCTCGGAGATGCCACTTCTGACCAATGACGAGTGAGCATTGAGAAAACCCTAACACTTCAGAAGAGGAGAAGGGTCACTCGAAAATATATCATCCACATTCATCTCCTTTATTAATTATATTTTTTTATTTATATTTTATTTTGTTGAAGATGAAAGTCTTATACGATATTTTTTTTTTTAAATTATTCTCATTAGTGTTGATTAAACAAATACAAATTAAATTAATAAAAGACAAGATTGCAAGAAGTAATAACTAAGAGATATATATATATATATATATATATATATATATATAATGTACATAAAAATATAATATTCTATTGTAATGAAATATATTTACAAGTAATGTGTGTATATTTTGTATAAAATATTACGTACTAGTAGTATATGCATAGCAAAAGAGGTTGACACTTGTGGGATCTCTCTTTACTCTTCCCCAATTCAAAACTTTTTTCCTTCACATCATATTCCAAATCTGTTTTTCTTCCGTAAAGTTGGGAATAAATTTTTGTTGTTCATTGATAAACCAAAAACGGATACAATATTTTAAGCCCTGAGTATTATTTTATGTGTTATTCCTTAATTATATTTAAAATTCACCTTAGTGTAACATATATATATTTTATTTTATTAAAATTAAATATATTTTTCATTTCTGTGTTCTAAAGTGAATTTAATTTTTATCTTTAGTTCAAACTTTATACCTCTTCAATACTTATAATAAAAGAATTATTAAAATAAAATATTATTAATATTTTTTTAACATAATAAACAAATTTTTAATATAAATTATACTATAATATTACAACATTTACTATATAATACTATTTTAACATCTTAGATTACACTAAAAAATCGTTTAACACATAAATATTAATAATAATTTATTTTAATAATCTTTTTACTATAAATATTTAATATATCTAAAATTTTGAACTAGAGTTAACAATTAATTTTACCTTGAAAGTGTATGACAAACAAACATATTTCTATATTTTATTAAATACTAGGTTTTGTTCATAACCTCTCTGACTGGAATAATTTGTGAGTAGCATTATTTATGCATAGTGTCGTAAACTGCATAAGCACTTATTACTTTGTCTACACTAATTTATTATTATTATTATTATTTTATACGATCTCACCAGTATCAAAATTAGAACACCGTTTACTTTAATGAAGGCATTTATAGAACCTAGAACTAAAATAGGACTCATAAACGGTCATTTTCATTATTTATTTATTTTTTTCAGCAAGAAAAAATATTATATATACACAAAACACATTAGGGTTGTTTGATCTTGTTTACCAAACCAAAGTTTTATAATTATCATAATTATAAAAAATATTGTTTAAAATTAAATGTCATGATCAATCGATAAAAATAATAATAAAACCATAATAATATGATCATAAAATGAAAAATCTTACATAATTATAAAGAAGTTAATTAGACGTTACATTGTATATGCTAATTATAGAATTTACGAAGTATTTATAAAAAATAAAATTAATAATAGAAATAAATAAATAAATAAATAAAATTATATTAACTTGTGTCTACACTCAGACAACCTAATATTTCAGAACGTATGAAAATAACAATTAAAAAATTTAAGATTTCAATTAAAATTAAAAATTAAAAAGTTATCAATTTAAAAACTATTTAACAATAATATAAATTAATTTAGAAACCAAATTTCTTTTTAGTTTCTAAAATGTTCTCTAATTTAATTTCTATTGCAACTAATTATTTTGGTTTATACCAATTGGTTTCTATTTCATGATTTTCTAGAAGATATTGAAATATTTATTATTATATAAATTACTTTTAATTAGTTTGACAGCTGTAATGCAAGACATTTATTTATAATTGTAATATGGCACCATGTAAGTTTTAAAATTACTCTAATTCAATAAAAAAAAATCCAGTAGTATATGATATGATTGTTCATATAAACTAAAAAAAATAATCAAATGAAAAATAATTTTAGATAAAAAATAATTAGTTGTTATATTAACTAAATTGGATATCATTTTAGTGATTAAAAAAAATTGATTTTTAAATTAGTTTCTATTATTGATAAATAGTTTTTAAATTGGTATTTAATTAGTCATCAAGGTTTTAACTATCAATTATTTAGATTTTAAATTTGGTAGCAAAAACATTAGTCGCTAATTAGATATCAATTTAGAAACTATTTAACAATAATAAAAACTAATTTAGAAATCATTTTTTTTTCTAAAATGGTCTCTAATTTAGTCAAATATAATAATTAATTATTTTTTTATCTCTAAAATTAATTTTTATTTAATAAATTTTTTTTTTCAGGTTTCATATATTTTCCTTTTATTTGCATATTATCTCAAATTTGGAGAATGTATGATCAATAGGTTGTAGTTCTTCGACAATCAACAACAAATCAATAATAACATTTTGGTCAAATGTTTTTTTTTTCTCTTTAATGCCACCAATTTATTCATGAACTTGCTTTCCTTTTTGATATTTGTTGAAGATGATGATAAGTAGCTTCTATAATAAGGTCTGTGGAAGGAGAGATTGAAGGAGATGAGTATCTCCAATAATGAAAGTGTTGAAGGACTTAACTCATTGGAGAAGGAAAGGTAATAATGTCACACATTGACACTTCATGACCAAGGATCTTAACAAAAGCATAGTGTGGATAAGGAAACTGTCATAAAGAGTAGAGACATTGTGTTTAGAGAGTGTTACTATGTTAATTATAGAAATAATCAACACAAAAAGTTTTCACCTTTTATATCTTCTAGATATATGTTAGTTCTCCAATCAATATAAAAAATTAATAACTCAACCATTTCTTCTTGTAAAATTAATAGTGATGCAACAACTTTTATTTTCTTAATAACTATCTCTTTGGATATATTCTTATTGTTATATTTTCTTTCTTAGCTTTTATTTAAGGTTAACAAACGAGTTGTTCTAATCCATTTTAGTTTGATTTGCTACTAATCCGTTAAAAACGAGTTAGTGAGTCTAATCGGACTGCCATATCTAATTAAACAAGTTTAATGTCTAACAAAATAAAGTAAATATTAACAACACTTCAATGAACCAAATGAATATAAAGAAATTAATGTAAATAAAGTTTCATAAGTATAACATCCCTATTAAAAAAAAACGAACGAGCTATCGGGTTGACGTGTCCCATCCTATTGTGGTTCAATGGGTTGACGAGTTAAATAGACTTGATCAATACAGATTAATGACGTATTCAAAAGATTAACTTGAGTCATTTAAATGATAATAAGTTGATAGATCGATCACCTACCAAACCTGACCTACTTTCCCGTCCTTATTTTTACTTATTACAACATTATTTTTTACTTATTAGAACATCATTGTAAGAAGAGTGGTGCAAGAAGAGTGGTGCATTGTATAAGTGATGCATTATAATGTCCCCAAATTACTCCACATCCTGATTCAGCCATCACATTGCATGAAGAAGCATTGCATTAAAATAATGATGTGTGTCTCTCTGCAAAATTAAAATCTTGGAAGCATGTTAGTGGGAACAAAAATGTTGTTTGAAAGAGAATTAATCTATTATAGTTTATATTGAGCATGCGAGATTTGCGGATTTTAATCAAGTAATGATGCACGCGCTCATGATGTACACCACAAGACAACGTCAATACTATAATATTACATACAACACTTCTCAAATTAAACTTTCTCTAATCATATCAACCAAAAACCTAATTCGAATGCTTTCAACACTCATAGTTTATATTTTATATTTCATTGAGAAGAAAATATTCATATTGAAAAATAAATACTTTATACTTAAGGATATTTAAGAAACAAAAATGATTTAATGCTTATAAATCTAAAATTTATCACAACACTTATAAATCAAGATTAGGGTAGTTTCCAATAGGTTTATAAAGTTGAAGATTGATTAAGAACAAAAGTTATACACACATATACTATATTTTATATTCTTGAATTAAAGATAATGAGAAGTAATGGGTGCATTATATAAGTATTATGGAATGTATTTGTTGCCTTGTTTCTTGGGTTTGCACGTTTCTTAACACTTGGACCATTCTCTTTAATCATATATAAAACTAGGTTATTAATTTATGTGGATTGAAAGAGGATACTTGATGCTCCAAGTTATGCATTTTTTGTAAAGTACTTATCTGTTATAGGAAACATATATAATGATTGGGATCATCTTGCACTTAACCTTTTTCTCATTCCTTTTGACTTTTCATTCTAAAAACAAAATTCTTCCCTTGTTGGTTAATTAAGGGTACCCACTAAACTGAGGTAATTAAGCCTTAATTAAGGTTGGTGTTTAGTGTAACTCTCTTAATAATAATGGCCATAACATTTAATTAATTAATTAATTAATTAAGGGTGTGTAATTTGTGTAAAAGTTGTTTCGGAAAAGGAATAAAAAGTCTTGTTGGCCTAAAACCCTCAACGCATTTACTCTTCTCATCCAATTTCATTCACATTCACTCTTCAACATTGAATTCCTTAACCCTCTGCCTCACGTGTCGGTCACGTGAGGTGTTCTCATCAAACACTCACCAAAACACAACAGCGACAATTAACACAAGCATTTTCATGCACTGCGCAAACACACACTCTCTTTCAATCTCTCTTCTTAACACTAAACCGAACAAACCGAATGGCTTCTCCGCCACCGTTAACGCTAAACGTCGTCGGATCAGACACGGACACCGCGTTCCCAACCGTCGCTTCGAGTTCTCTAACGCCTCCGTCACCGCGCCGTTCGTCTCCGTTACAGAGCCTCAGTCCCAGCATTCTCATTATCGTTACGGTCCTCGCCGTCACCGTTATTGTTTCTCTCGCGCTTTGCTTCCTCCTCCGCCACCTCAACCGCCGCTGCCTCCGCCGCTTCTCCTCCTCCACCGCCGCGCCCTCCGCATCCGCCTCTGCCACGCCGATATTCTCCTCCAGCCGCCGCATCTCGCCGGAGATTGTGCACTCCTCGTCGGCCGCCGCCGCCTCTGTCATCGACACGCTGCCGCTCTTCACGTTCTCCTCCGTCACGCGCCGCTCCGCCTCCGCTGCCGCCGACTGCGCGGTCTGCCTCTCTAAGTTCCACCACCACGACCTCCTCCGACTCCTCCCTCTCTGCTGCCACGCCTTCCACGCCGAGTGCATCGACACCTGGCTCCAGTCCAACCTCTCGTGTCCGCTCTGCCGCTCTCCCATCGCCGCCGCGGAATCCGACCTCGCGAAAATCCTCCGCCCGCCGTCCTCAGCCGCCGGCAGCAGCGACAGCTTCCGCCTCGAGTTAGGCAATATCAGCCGCCGTGGCGCCGAAGGCGCCCCAGCCGCTCGCAGCGATTCACGCTCCCGGTCCTATTCCATTGGTTCGTTCGAGTATTTGGTGGACGATGACTCCGAGGTTGCGTTCAGCCACGCCCGCCGGAGAAGCGAGGACGATGCGAAAGAGTTTCCGGCGGCGGAGGCTCAGACTCCGGCGAATCATAACGAGGCGAGTCTGGCCGGCGAGGTTGCCGGCGTTAGGAGCTGGCTTAAGGACTACATGGATAGGTTTTCCGCTTCCATCTCGTCGCGAACGGCGTCGTTTCGAAGCTCTGGAAGGTTCTTCAGCGGTGGCGGGAGCAGTCGGCGAAGCGACGTCGTTCCAGTGGTTGCTGCGGAATACGACTTGGAAGGGAACCGAATTGGCGAAGAAATCAGCGAAATGTTTCGTTGGCTTTCAGGGGTATGATTCGTAAATAAGATGAACAGTTAGGAGATACTATATTTTTAAATATTTTGATTAATTTTTTCTTAAAATCATTCCAAATATTCCTTCCTCATTTCCCTTCCATTTCAATATTCCCCTCTTTCATTTGTTTTGGGCATTGCAATAAAGTTAATGTAACTATATATATATATACACATGAATCTCTGTAGATAGCATGATTTGAACATAAAAATTTCATCATTCAATTGTTTTAGAAACATATATTCACTATGATCATCATTTTAATTATGAGATGAAAAGTTGCAAATGATTTTCATCATGAATCAATGTAGCCAATTTATATTTGTGATCATATCATTTTGAGATAAAAAAAAAGATGGAAATGATATTTTATGAATGGCAAAATAATTCATCAAAGTGGTTAATTTGTGTATTTTCCATTCAGAACTGGGTAGAGATTAATAATATAATTAAGTGATAAATTATAATGTTTTCTTATTTAAATATCAGTTTAATGTCTTTCTAATTGTTCAAAAAACATTTACAACAATGAAAAAGTCAAATATGCATGCATTGTTTTAAAAAGTTTAATTTAATTAATTTAGAGGAATTAATTTAAATAGTTTAGAGGAATTAATTTTTTTTGGCAATTTGATTTTCAGTAGCTAGTGAAAAAAAAAAAGCAAAATGTAATGTAAAATTGTTACACAGTTTTCTGTATTTTTTAAATTTGAAACATATAAAAGGCTAAAAATAATTTCTCACTCATACATGTAAATAAAGCCTATATCAGTGCTTGTATTAAAGAAAGCGAAATAGTATATATAAATAAATCAATCAATCAATCAATGTTCTTATACAAAAATCTATCAATCAAGAGTTATTTAATTTTCATAGAAAAAAATTCCACTAGAACTTTAAGAAAAGAAATATAAAAAGTAAATAATTATTTACATGAATATCTTTGGGCTTCTTTTAGTTTTACTATATTTTTATATATTAATTAGTGTCCCAATTAAAAAAACTAGTAGATTAATTTTTTATTAGAATGCATAAAAATTAATTCACTTGTAATATTTTCATTATTAAAAAATAAAACCTAATTTTAAAAAAAAAATTAATTACTGACTAAATTAGATATTGTTTTATAAATTAAAAAATTATTAATATTTAAAATAATTTCTATTATTAACAATTTAATAACTACTAACTAAAAACTAATTTTTAAAATTAGTATCTAAAATTACTAATTACTTTTAGATTCTAAAATTGATAACTAAAATTTCGATAACGATATTAATTTATAAATTTTTATTACTAATAAAAACTACTTTAAATATTAATAATTTTTTACTTATAAAATATCATCTAATTTTTTTTTTTAAATAAAAGTTTCCATGTTAGACATCACTATGCAACTTAAGATCTCAGCTAGCTGACACCTCAAGTAACAACAATTATTTACCATCACATGAAAAATACCATCTAATTTAATCAAAATAATAATTAATTATTTTTTTTTTATCTAAAACTAGTTTTTATTAATGATTTTTTTAGTGTTTAATATATTCTTGTATAGTTTTAATAGTTTCTTTTTACTTTGCAACCAATGTTCTAGAGAAACTAGTTTGCAAAATCATCCTCCTTATTTTTTTTTAACAATCCCTTGATTCAGCTGATACTGAATCTGATCTCTTTACACATAGTTTCTGGTTCTAAATTTTATAAATAGAAAAAAAAAACAACAGAATATAAAGAAAAAAAAACCCAACTAAAACTAAAAATAGCAATTCAGATTTTCATCATGAGTAAAAAGGGTGAATGTTGTTGATAAAAAAAAAACCCATATATGTCAAAAAGGGAATGAAAAATCTGATATGCAAGGTTATTTTGTTCAGATAAAGTGTTGTTGTGTGCTTTGGATTTTGGTAGGAATGTGTCTTATATCTGTGGAGAGTTTTGTTGGAAGAATGATTGAGTGGTCTTTATTACTATTACCTAATTATGGTGATGTGAGTGAAAATGTTAGGGTTTGAAAGAGAGAAGAATGAAAGAAGATGGTTTTGTTTTGGGTGAGTGAGAATGAGTGATGGGTCATTTATTGTAGATTACCAACCATTTTAATGGAAAAAGGTCCTACTTTCTGCTAAGTTTTAAAGCCTTGAGCTACGTGTATTAATGTTGATAAATAAAAGGAAACAAGTTATTAATGATCACATATACAACATCTTCACCATTATACACACACCTCTCTGTGATATCACATGATTCCTCAGCTGTTTTTTTATTTCTCATCAAAATACAATACTATTTTCCCTTTCTACACAAATAAAATAGTTCTTGCCTTGCAAATATGTCATTGCTTCTGCTGAAATGCTTCAAATTTGTTGAATTCAATCCATGGATGAAGAAAAGGTGAATGTAAAGAAACAAAAATTAAGGATACTGAAACAATATTGCTGATAAAAAAAACTGAAACAAGATCTTCAATAAGGATATGAAGAAAAAAAAATAGTGTTTATTAGGTTTGATCACTAGTTATCTAAAAGTTATATATGATTTTTTTATTTTATTTTATCTTTATAAATATTTTTTTTAACAAAGAATAAATAAAATAAAATATAACATGTGAGACTAATAATCTTCGTTTTTAATGTGTTTCAACCTAATCATAACCTGACTTACATTTCCATTACAATAAAATCATGAAATAGAAACCAATTTTTAGAGACAAAAAAATAATTAGTTGTCATAGTGACTAAAGTAGAGATCATTTTAGAGACTAAAAAAATTTAGTTTCTAAATTAGTTTTTATTATTGTTAAATGATTTCTAAATTAGTATTTAATTAACAACCATGGTTTTTGCTACCAAATTTATAATCTAAATAATTGGTAGTTAAAACTTGTGTAGTTAATTAGATATCAATTTATAAATTATTTAACAACAATAGAAACTAATTTAGAAAAAAAAATAGTTTTTAAAATGGTCTCTAATTTAGTTACTATGACAACTCTAAAATTGATTTTTATTTCATGATTTTCTTGTAGTGTCAAAAAAATATATTCCTAATATCTCCCCAGTACCAATAACTTTTCAACGAAGGACAAATTTTTTTAATGAAATTATAAGTAAATCTATGCAAGACAAAAATATTTTGTGTGTGGTGGTTTATCATATCCAATTTCATGTATTGTTTAACACTACTTCAAAAAACATCATCATCATTTACAAGAAAATCTTCTTGTCTTTCATTTTCCAAGTGGATATATTTCAAAGATTAGTATTAATTATTTTTTTTTGTTTATTAGATTTGATGTTCCAAAACCGTTTGTTAAACCCTAGTTGTGTTCTTTTTCTTTCTTTTTGGATTGTCTAGGAATCTGTGATTGCTTGAAGAAACGGCAAACGTAGCTTATATCCCAAATGCAAAACAATTAAGTTTTAAAAAGTTGAACTCTGAATCTGATCCATGAAAGTGCTATACCAAGATTTGCTTTCTCTTACTCTCACTCACCAACTCTTCTTTTTGTTGAAATTAAATCAATAATACTCATAAAATTAAGATCCAAAATCTATTAGATTAATGAACAAAGTCTCATTAAACAATGTGTATCATTCTGGTAATCAGAAAATAAACTCTTTGATCAATCTCACAACTAATATGAGATCTACCTTTTTTTCTTTCTTATTTTTGCTTGAGTTTATGGAAACACTTGGACTGTGTCTTTATATGTTTTCATGTTTATAAGAACTTGTTTTTATCTAAATTTTATACATTTAACTTTAGCAAATTATAGCAAAAAAAAAAACTAAGAAAATCATGAAATATAAATCAATTTTAGAGACAAAAAATAATTAGTTGCTATAGTGATTAAATTAGAGATATTTTAGAAATTAAAAAACTTTTGGTTTCTAAACTAGTTTCTATTATTGTTAAATGGTTTCTAAATTGGTATTTAATTAGCTACCAAAGTTTTTGATACCAAATTTAAAATTTAAACAATTGGTAGTTAAAATCTTGGTAGCTAATTAGATACCAATTTAGAAACTATTTAACAATAATAGAAACTAATTTAAAAATCAAAAGTTTTTTTAGTCTATAAAATGATCTCTAATTTAGTCACCATAGCAACTAATTATTTTTTGTCTCTTAAATTGGTTTTTATTTCATGATTTTCTTGTAGTGTACCTATAAGTCTATTGGTAATTAAATGATAAAAAATAATTATTTATTATGTTAAAAAAAATAATAAAAAGTTGTGGAAATATGTTAAGACTTTATATTTACATAATTATGTATTTAATAGGAACCCATAGGAAAAAATTACTTTTTTTCTACATCAAACGATACCTTTATCCTACTATAATATAAAATTATTAAATAAAAATTAATTTTAAAAATAAAAAATAATTAATTATTATATTAATTAAATTAGATACTATTTAATAAATTAAAAAATTATTGATATTTAGAATAATGTCTATTATTAATAAATTATAAATTAATTTATAAATTGATATTTAATTAATTACCAACTTTAAAATTTAAAATAATTCATAACTTAAATTTTAATAACTAATTAGATACTATTTTATACTTTTATTAATAATAAAAACTACTTTAGATATCAATAATTTTTTAGTATATAAAACAATATCTAATTTAATCAATATAATTTTTTATTTTTAAAAATATTTTTTATTAATGATTTTTTTTATGATACTTATACTAGGAAGATAAAAAATCTATCTATATTTATTAGAGATTCATATATATATATATATATTAATATAATCACACTAAAATATATGAAAAAAATAAGTAATGAGAATATAGACACGATTTTGTTGGGTTAAATCAATATTTGAAACTAATTAGCATTTATTTGAAGTGAAAAATGAAGAGTAAATGCAGACGTAGCATGAAAACCTAATAGAAGGTTGACTTAGGACGTAAAAGGAGAATCAAATACTATCTTGTGTGTGGTGTTTAGGTTATATTCTTAGCTTTGGTTGGAGTGCACAAGCAACTCAAAAGCTATCATACTTCATACTTTTTACACCTATTTTGGATCCATCACTAGGTTTTCTGCTTTCATTCACTTTAAACTTCTCTTTCTCTAATTTTTTATTTATTATTTATCATTGTTTTGTATATGGACATGTGTTTACAGCAATGGAAATAATGCAAAACCTAAATAAATCAGAGCCTTGTTTAAAGAATGCCATTAACTTGTAAATTGTGAAAAAATTTATGAAAAAAATAGTAAAAAAAATCATTAAATAAAAATCAATTTTACAGATAAAAATAATTAATTACTATATTTATTAAATTAGATATTATTGTAGAAATTAAAAAAAATTATTATATTTAAAGTGATTTTTATTATTAATAAAAATTATAAAAATTAATTTCTAGCATTATAAGAAATTCATTAAATAGCAACCAAATTTATAGACAAAAAATAATTAATCACTATATTAATTAAATTAGATACTATGTTAGACACTAAATTATTAGTATCTAAAGTGGTTTCTATCATTAATAAAAAATTATAAAATAATTTTTAAATTGATATCTAAATTAGCTACTGATGTTTTAGTTACTAATATTTTAGATTCAAAATTGGTCTCAATTAGTCTTTTAGAAACTTATTTACAATCTAAGATATTAGTATATAAAAACTTGGTAGCTAATGATTATATATCAATTTAAAAACTACTTTATAATTTTTTATTAGTAATAGAAACTATTTTAGATACCAATAAGTCTATAATTTAATCCAATAGTAACTAATTATTTTTGTCTCTAGACTTAGTTGTAATTTGATGATTTTCTTGTAATGGAGATTGATATCTAATTAGCTACCAATATTTTAACTACTGGTTTAGAAACTAATTTATAAATTTTATTAATAATAGAAACTACTTTAAATACTAATAATATTTTTTAGTCTCTACACTAATATATAATTATTTTTTCTCTCTAAATTTTTGATTTTTATGATGGGTGAAGACTAAAATTTGTATTACAAATTTTTATGATTTTAATAATTTTAAAAAATATATATGTTTGTTAATAGTGTTAGTTTATTTTATAAATTTAAATTTTCTAATATTAACAAATAAAACATTCAAACTATATCTTTTAATTCAGTTGTTTATTTAAATTAGTTTTATATTTTTGTTTGACACCAATTAACTCTTTCCAACTACTCACCCCCATACTACAATGTGTCACCACCAAATTCATGTCACTGGTCACCAAATTCTTTATAGTTTTCATGTACGATTTTGCACTGGTCTTCTTCCTACAGTGCAAAAGCATATTTAATAGACAAAAAAATATTATTTTAAAATTCTGAATATATTCTAGAAAATGCTATTTGGACTGATAAATAAAGAGAGAGGTGTGATTAGAAATGGATAATTTAGATAACACAGTGAAACATATGGTCTTTGCTTCCTGCACCCTATTTCTCCCATTGAAAGACGAAAATATCCTTCACCATTATTTTAAAAAACAAACTCTACCTCAATGGGTGTCATTCATCACTATCACACTGTATGCCTCCATAACTTCACCTGCGTGAGACTTGACAATGGTTTCGTGATTTGAGACAACAAGTAACTTTCTCCATTTAAGTTCACTCACATTCTTCACCTTTTCCTTTCCCAATAGGAGAGTTTGAAGAGTTTTGAAATCAAATGTAAAAATGTATTTTTGAAGTAGACTCATTTATGTTATACTTTCAAGGTTGGTTGGCCAAAATAATAATAATAATAAAAAATAGGTGTTCACATTTTGATAAGTAAGGGCAAATTATTTATGCTTATTATATTATGGACCAAAATAATAATAATAATAATAATAAATAGGTGTTCTTTGATAAATAAAGGTAAATTATTTATGCTTATTATATTATGGATCAATGTAAAAAATGTCATTTTTATGTCGATTAGTATATACTCGATGTAAAAAAAAAGATATTTTAAGTTATTTAGTGGTACAACTATATAAAAAGTTTATATATTTTTAAAATTCTAATGTTTATGTTTCTATTAATTTTTCTTTACTACTATTATTATTTATTTATTTATTGTGATTATTGTATCTTTTCTCAAGTTTATTGTTGCTTCCATTCATTTTTGTCACCCATATCCCATGTTGAGTTGCTCGCGTCCATCCACCACTTAGTCTCATCAACCTTCGCACCCTAAAGTTACACCTAGTCACCCTTCATGTTGTCTCATTGTTATCCCATGTTGAGAATGTCTTTCCATTATTTTATTGTTGTTGTGCATTGAGAAGTTCACCCCAAAACATTGAATTGATATATATCATTAATTAATCTTATAATATATAAATGTAAACTTCCAAAAATATTTTTCATTTATATAACATGACATATTATAATGTTGCAGCACAAAGATTTCAAGGATCAAATGACAATGAAGCAAGACCAAGTAATACATATGTCATTGTCATTGAACATAATTAATATAGTTTTATCACAATATTGAAGTTATGGTAGTTCAGGAAAATACTTTTACTTCTCCTCCAACATGTAATTCTATAAATTACAAAATACGTTATTTATTTTAATTTCAAATTATTAAAAATGTAGAAATGCAACATAGATTTCAACGAATGCATAACAATACTTGAATTTTTCAAATACTTTTGCAATGGTCAAATTTTAATTGCTTACTCTAATTACATGTGCACATTGTCATTCACAATTGTTTTACCATGAATCATGTGATATGTGTTGCTCGGGTGGAAAAGTGTTACTTCCACATGTTACTACTCTGGATGAGTTGAGGATGTTGGAAACCCCTCAACTTTATCAAACCATTCTTCATAAGTAGAATCAAATGCTACATTGATACAACCCTTTTGTGCATGCACTTAGACAACTTGCTCAAGAACCAAATATTCATGAATGTTCTTTACTAATTAAAAAGTCCTTCCAATCAACGATAATACAATATTTCGATTGCATCTCAAGTAACAACAATTATTGTTATCGATGACATAAAATTAATGGCATGTGGATGAGACATTAAAGTTGTAAGTCATGATGAGAACTTAATAAACATTCAAGAAGTTGTGGGATATTATGACATTTTACAATATCCACTATTATGATATATATCATTTTACAATATCGATTGCATCTCAACACAAAATTATAATGACCAAAATATTTCATGTCGAGAATATTATAACTATATGCTTTAGATAACTTCCAACACAATATATATATATATATATATATATATATATATATATCATCTTCAATAATTTACTCATCAATATTATTTTATATAAAATTAATACACATACATGATTACTTCAGTGTAGATTCATCTCAATGATCAATCTACAATATTACAAGCGGACTTTTACAACAATATGTTGTAGACAAATATACCAAGATTGAAGCAAGGAGGTTATGATGGATTTGAAATCATCAAAATAATATTTTTGCTTACGTTTATCAAGGTTTGCAAGAAGGACAAACTCACACGGGTACATAATGTACATAATATACAAAATCTATTATATTCTCATATTTTTTTTATTCAAGAAAATGTTGGACAGAGGACAATATTACCATCGTCATTTATTGGTAGTCATCGATACTTGACACAACTTTATGGAAATTGTTGCTCACAATGGTAAACCTGATATTTTCTTTACGATGACATGCAATCCTTCTTGGAGTGAAATTTCATCACAACTTCAAACTTTACAAACTCCACAAGATTGTCATGACTTGCTCACAAGACTCTTTCGAGCAAAATTTGAACAATTGAAGGAAGATGCAATTAATAAAGAGTATTTGGAAAATTTAAAAAGTTACAAAGTTAGATGTATGTGATTGAATTTCAAAAACATGTATTACCCGATGTACATATGTTTCTTATCTTAGAAAATAATGATAAATTGTGTGATCACAATTAAAGGTAGAAATACCACAAATTGAAGAAGAATCACAATTACATGAAGTTGTACTGAAATTCATGATACATGGGTCTTGTGGAACTCTTAATCCCAAATCACCATGTATGAACCACAATCAATGAAAAAAAATCTAAATAGTCTTTGAAAGAAACACATCAAGATAATGATTCATATCCAAAATACAAAAGACATTTAAATGAACCAATATATATATATATATATATATATATATATATATATATATAAAAATATAAATGTGACTGTTGACAATATATGGGAGGTTCCTTATAATCCTTTATCGCGATTAAAATGTGACTCTCATATAAATTTGAAGGTGTGTAGCTGCATCAAAAGTATTAAATATTTGTACAAGTATGTGTGTAAAACTCTAAGTCGAATAACAATGAAGGTTCATAAAGCAATTATGGATGAAATCCAACAATATATTGATGCTAGATGGATGTGTGCTACAAAGGCTTTATGAAAAATATTCAAATATTCATTATGCTGGAAAAAAATCTTTCTTACTAAGAATCAAATATAAAGCAAAAGAAAGTGCAGGTCTCCCATTTGTGCTTCTTAGGAAATAATTTCTTGTGAAACTAAGTTTTGTCATTAGTATACCCAATGTTGGAATTTACCTTCCATGATATGTTTTTAGTCATGGTCAATTATATGTTACATTATCAAAAGGTGTTTCTTAAACTTTAACAAAAATTCTTATTAAAAAGGACACCTTAAAGAAAAAGATGGAAATTACATAAAAAAATGTTGTTTATAAAGAAATTTTGTTATCTGAAAACCATGTATTGTCCTATTTATTTATGTGACACATAAATATATGTATATCTTAATGTTCTACTTAATTAGGCATCATTCTACAGAACACTAATATTTTCATTATACTTATTAAGTATATTAAAGGTAATGCAAAATATAAGGAGACCTTACAATTCAATGAATTCAAACATTTGCCTACACTAATAGGTAATTGTCAATATATGTTTATTTTGTAAATTATTGATAAATGACATTTTTTCATAGGAAATTGATTTTGTAAAACAATGGAGCACTTGGAAGGATGACAAGTAACTTGCATTGGTTAAGCCAACAAGATATAATGATTTTATATAATGGTGATGACAATGATATTATATGATCACATTCTTTATTTTAGGTTCACCATTTGCAAATTTATCCCAATGGGTGAGACTTCACATTAACGTCAAATATAACTCAACTTTCAAATTTAGTAAAAAAGAATTCACCTCTCAAAAGATAAACAAGTAATATGCACACATAGTATATATACATTTTATAAATTCTTTTAATATTCAAATTTACATATAATAATACATATATTCTAGTTCGTTATTTTTTCATTATTGGGATATAAAAGAATTACATATAAACTATAGTAATGATATAAATCTTTTTGCAAAAACAAAATATATGCACTTCGAAGGTTCTTATCATATACTTTTAATGTGACATGAATACACCATATTAGTTTCTTTTTATGTAGTTTTTTAAAATTCAAGAAATGATAAGATTTTTCATAAGAGGATCCTTAAAAAGTAAATCATGTTTTCTATTTAAATAGTATATATTATTGTTGTTATAATTTAATAAATATATTCATTAAAAAAATCACTTCTTATATGAATGAGAGGGAAGTTGAAACATATCTTGAACACCCATCTTTATTTGATATGCTACTTAAACAATAATTTATTGTTACAAAATTATGCATTACAAATTTATGTTTTTTTTTTCTTACAATATATTTATATAAAAATATATGTTACAATTTTTATTTATAATGATATTTATAAATTTACCATACATTAATATAATTGATATAAATTTATAATGTAACAATATTATATAAAAAAATATTTAAAAAATATGCATCTACATGCATAACAACTATGTTTCCGTTAATTATTATAAAAAAATAAATATATCTAGTGTGCATGCATTTTTAGTGATAGTTAAAAGATTTATTTAAGAATGTAAAAAAATTAAAATACAAGAATAATATTAATATTTTATATTTAATTTTCAATACATAATTAATTATTTAAGTATAAATAAATTTGATTTTCTTTTCAACCAAAAATAATTCTTTCTGACTCTCTTAGATTTCTCTTGTACCAATCTCAACAAAAAAAAAAACGCAATTCTTTTTCAATTTTAAAAATTCATTCAATGAATTCTTCTATGTAAAAGGTTGCCTTATAACAAATTCTAGTACTTTCTCAACCTTTGTAAACATTTTTGGGGCACCCACTTTGTCTTTTCGTTGGTCTTTAGCAACTGAGTAGATAAACCTAAGAGGGTTTAACCTTATTTCCTCAATCCATTCTTTGCTGTTTCGAACTGCTGTGTGGTCTCTTCTCTCTTATCCATGGCATCAACGTTTCTCACCCTACCAACTCCCTTCCTACACAAAACCAATGCTATTTCTTTCTCTAACAAGAGACCCTCATGTATGTGTCTTTCATTTTTGTCCATCAAATTCAACATCTTACTCAAATTCTTAACCTTTTCTCATCTGGGTCTCTTGCAGTTTCGCAGAGGAGCTCTCTGAAGATCAATGCAATTGCAAAAAAATGGGAACCTACTAAGGTTCTTTCCTTTTGTTTAAGAGGGGTTTTGGAATTGGTTTCATTTTTGTAGCTTACACCATCCAACTAAATTCCCTTTTCGTTTCCCGTATTTTAAATTTCTGATAGTTCAACTTTTGGTTTCTAAATCATGATTTTGGGATGCAGGTTGTGCCTCAGGCTGATAGAGTTCTTATTCGTTTGGAAGAGCTATCAGATGTATGCTACACTCTTATCCATTAAACCAAATGTTTTTACATGGGGTGTTGTTTATTCTTTATCTTATAGTAGATCAGATTCCAACTATTGGTTGTTCTCCCATTTGGTGCCTTAAATTTTGGAATTGCTAGCATGTTCCTAACTATTGTGGTTCTTATCTGAATGTTGGACTCGTTTGCGGGTTCTCTATCTGGGCAACTTGCAGTTTGTTGTGATTTTGAGAAAGCCCCCTATAGTGAGACCCAATGATGCTGTGTGCATGATATGTAATTGCTATTTGAAGGCACCATTATAAGCTGCAGTCTTTATACAAAAGCATGATATTTAGGAATTATGTAAGTAGAAGGTATAGAATATGTTCTAAAGCCTATTTAAGATATGTAAATGTAGTGTTATGATGCAATGCATGTTACTTAATTTGATGGAGGGGTTATTCTATAGGTGTCATTTATGTAGAATGAACACTACAATGCTGCTAAGAAGTATTAGTTATGATCTCGAACTTTATAGTACATGTTGATTTTTTAAGGTATTTAAGGTTTCACCAGATAACCACCAGTCCTAGTTAAGGTTCTGTTGTATTAGTCACACACACAGACACAGCATTAGCATGACAATCTATTTGTTATAATTGATTGTATATCTGGTTGGCCACTATTTGTTGACAGTGTTTCTTCCGCCATTGGTTGGTATTGAAGGATGCTTTCTCTAATATCCTGTGACACTAACCATTGACATTATATTTTTTTTCTCTAGCTATGCTTTAAGTTTTCTAAGAATGCTTTGCTGGTGGTGAGGCTGAGACTGAGAACTCTTCCCCAGCCCCAGTATATTTGATGCCATTGATGAGACTCTAGTTATCTATTGACTGTATATTTCCATGAAATGATGTAGTTTTATCATTGTTTTTACCCATTTGGTAGGATGACAGGTAAAGTTATGGTCAAAATAATACTTTATGCATTATTATATAACTAGTTGGTGGCTTTGTCTGTTGTGTTATGAACTAATTTGATATAATTTAAGGATACTGGTTTGCTAAATTTTGTTATATGGTTAGATTAGAATAAGTTAAAGTTATTCTGCAGCTGACAAATATTAAAGTATACTTACACAGTACTTTTTCCATGTTGCATATCTGATTTCTGAATATGTTTTTTTGGTGTAGAAAACAGCTGGAGGAGTTTTGCTGCCCAGGTCAGCTGTGAAATTTGAGAGATATCTCGTGGGAGAAGTAAGAAGACATAGATACTATCAGTATTTTGGTTCTGTAAATGTTCTCATGTGTAGTTTTGTTTGTTTTAGATATAATATGTGGTCGTTGTCTTTCATATTTATTTCAGATTCTAAATGTTGGTGCTGAGGCTGGAGAACTAAAGGCTGGAACAAAGGTACAGGTTTAATTACTGCAAAGGAGGTGAAATGGAAATGGGCAAAAGCCAAAAGAATAATAAAAAATAGAGTAAATTATACAGACATTCTCCTCAAAAGTTTTCTCAAATTACATTGAGACTCTAGTTTTTTTTTAAATTCTGCTCAAACCTTTTCTTTGTTCCAAAAACATTACATTGTCATCTCTGTTTACATTGCACATGCATCCTCTTAAGTTTTAGAAATACTACAATTCCCTCCCCTGATAAGAGAAGTCATTGTAATGGTGAAAAAAGTAGGGTGTAAGTATAATTTGAGGAAATCTTAGGGGGTATGGGGTATCATTAGAATTTACTATAAAAAATATTCTCATTATGAATATCATCTCCTCATACAGCATTAAAGATCAACTCCAAGTTTTGTTCTAAATGTAAACTCTAATTTTCCTTTTTCAGGTACTCTTCACTGACATGAGTGCTTATGAGGTAAGGGACTCCAAATTTTTTGCTTTATACTTGTATTTAGTGTTTATCTATCTAATAGTATTCTAAGTTGTAATATTAACTGTTAAAAAGATGTTGAGTGAATTAATCACTGGCTAAAAAAATATTTATATCAGAAAAACTTAAGGAGAAAGTACTTCTGACCTGTATGCTTTTCACCACGGGGTAGCCAAAAAATGTTTTGACTAAGTTCCATCTCAGGAAAATGTTTTTGCAGGATGATTTGTCCAATATATATGATGCTATTGTATTTGGTCTGTGACAAATTGAAACTTCACCATTTTTTTTGTACTGGACACGAATATCCTAACATCCTTTTACAGCACCATTTCACACAATTTTCCTTGGTATAGATTGTATGCTCTCACCTTGTGTTTACTATTTTGCTATTGATCTCTTGTACTGTTGTTTCCAGATATAAATTGGTGTTTCTTGTGATAGTAGTGATTGCATTGATGAAATGAATCTTGCTTTTCAAATACTGCATAATTGGCCATGTGATTATGTTTCTGTTCAGTAGAAAAGAAACAAATGTGACAACTTATCTCATTAAAATTGACTGCATTAATCATTTTAATGCCATTACTAATTCAATGCTTTTGTCATCATAATTTATCAGGTGGATTTGGGAACTGATGCGAAACACTGCTTCTGTAAAGCAAGTGACTTGTTGGCTGTGGTTGAGTAGGGTTTTTGGCCACTGCATGAAATAAAAAGGGTGCACTATTTTTGATAATATCTTTGACAAATGTATTTTTGTTAGAATAAACCATTTCTATTAATTGGTGTTAAAATTTTATATTCCTTTTATGTTATAATCATGGTTATCAAACATGTCTTCTAGAGGCTACAATTCATAGTAGTTATAAACATGAAGGTTTTAAATGGTGTTAATAAGACCAACTTAAATATGAAGGTTTGAAATGGTGTTAATAAGAACATATTATTTTGAATTTATATTTCAAAATATTCTTTTATCAATTTTGAATTAGGTATTAGTAATTCACAAAGTTATGTTTATATGATTTAATTAAAAAATGATTATGAATATTGAATTAGTGAATTTACAAGGTACCATTCAACACAGTAACAAATATAGGTAAGTAGGGTCTGAGTAGATATGATGTTATTTAAAGATGATTTGTCTTATAAAGACTTTGTATGCTTGAAACATCATTCTTAGTGTCACATCATCAATATTTTATCAGAATTTAGGATACAGATAGTACAACTTTTTCGTGGACCAATCAAATATGGGTGCTGATATATTAATATCCTTAACAGTAAAAATATACATATTACACCTTAATAAATTAATATTTTGTTTATTTTTATTTTATTTTTTAATTTTAAAGTATTATATTATTATTAATTGTGTCAAATGTATGTTATTAAAAACTTTTCAAATGATCTTTTAAATTATACAATTTAAAATGTAAAATTATATTTTGAATTATACATTTTAAAATATTTATAAATTATATCATTCGAAAATTAAAAAAGAATATTTAACACTTTTTGTGGAAGGGTAATTTTAGAATTAAAAGAATTGTGAAGGTGAATGAATAAACTATGGAGGTGCCGAAAGAAAACGCCCAAATTTGTGCGCCAAGATTGTAGTAGGGTGAATACATATTTGGATCAAGGCAATTTCTTCTTCCTGCACCCCTACATTTTTCTTCCTGCAATCTCACAAGGTTGCGCAAAAACAAAACTGTTCCTATATAAAACTGTACATTTATTTTTTTTGTATTTTGGATTATGAAATCCGGTAAAATTTCAAATTGGCTCTTCCAGTAAAATTTTGGATTGGCACGTCCGGTAATCTTTCGGATTGGTGCTTCCAGTAGTATATGAATAATAGTGTTAATTCAAAATAAAAAAATCTAAACATCCATAATTGAAAAATCCATTCCGGTATGAATGACAATGTTAATCTAAAATTAAAAAAAAATGCAAAACATCCATAATTGAAAAAACCATTCCGGATCTGCCAATCCATAATTCAAAATATGCATTCTGGATTCAAAAATCTATAATTGAAAAAAAAATCATTTCGAATCCACCAATCCGTAATAGAAATTAGACTTCCAAATTCAACAATCCGAAAATCAACAATTTATACAAACTTTGCTTCCAGAACACCCCCTCATCCAGAAAGTAACATGATTCACTTCTGGATTGATGAATCCATACCACACTCTCAGATCCCGAATTCAAATAACAAGTGAATAAACCCTAAACCCTAAACCCTAAACCCTAATGTCAGTTTCAGAATTTACAAAATTGTGGAGTGCAGGATGCACGAAGAAACTGCCTTGGATCAATCTGATGATGTTATCCAAACCAATTCAAACTGAATTCTCTAGTTTGTTCAGTTCACCGGCTTGTTCAATCCAAACCAATCTAAGCTCATACATTTTTTGTTGTTTATTATGTGTTACAATTATGTCTTTATATTATATAGTAGTTTCCTTTTATTTTATTACAATCTTCTATATTTCATTTCTTTTTGTTGGTTTCACCAGTTTCAAAAATATCTGAACTTTACAGAGTTAACAAACTAATCACTGGACTTATTCATGGTCAGAAACATTACTTTCTGTACCTTCTTCATTCATGCTTTCTTCCTACACCTCCATAAAACACATGAAAGGACAATTTTAGATTTTAATGTTCTGAAGCATTTTTTAACCCAAAATATAGAAAATTATATTTCGAATTATAGATTTTAGAATGCATTTCAAACCCAATAAATATCTTAACTATACAATTCGGAGAATACAGAATTGTGTTCCATACCCTTCTAAATTTTAAATTTTGGAATGTAAAATTCTATTCCAAATTTTAGAGCTAGGAAGGTCTACGAATTATATAAATCAAAATGAAAAAAAAAAATAAAAAATCCTCCACCTTTTGCTCAAGGTAAATTTTGGAATTGAAAAATTTATGAAGGTGCAGTACGAAATTATGGGGGTGAAGGAAGAAATTGCCCTTTTGTTATCTACCTCTGACCCCATTACACCACAGAGATGAGCCTTTCTTGAAGGTGATGATACGGTTTCTATTGTAAGCCATTCCTTATTTCACTTAAATCCACCATGTCTCGAGAGAGCTATTTTGATTCTCTATTGAGTTTGAATGTCAAATGTACTTGGCTTTACCAGCACCTTATGCAAAAAATGAATAAAAAGACAAAGCAACTAAATAAACCTTTTGGCATTACAAAATCAATGATGCTGAGTTTCAGCAGATCATAGGATGCATGCAACATGTAATCAAAATCAAGATGTTACACAAATGCACCTTTCAAAGCAACCATGTTGGGCTTCTTGGATTGGAAGGTGTATCTTTGTATGCATGAATGAAAGCTACACAAAGGTGAGGGTTGCACTCTGCTAAAACTCTTACATTTGCAACTCAACCATTCCCTCTTTCCTTTTTGGAGAATACCAAGCAACAATCTTTCCAGACTGAAAAGACTTCAAGGAGTAACTCAGGCTGCAAATGAAATCCTCTACCGGAAAACCACTTTCCCTGGAGAAAGACTCCAGTGAAATTCGTGAATCTGCTCGGAAAACAACTGGCCCTGCAACCTACAAGTGGACAATCAAACAAATTTTATTGTATTTTCCTATATAAATCTTTATCACAGTTAAAGGGTTATCAGCTACAGTATGCTGCTGATCTAGAACATCATGGTTGCATGATAGCATAGTCAAGATGTACCAACAAGTAATTGATTCTAGTAAGGGGTCATCTCATTAATGTTCTCTTTGTTTCTACTTGTTTACCATAGGATTATGGGTGGTATTTGTTGATTCTTGTAGAAATGTGAAAGGAAAGAGAGAAACAACTGAAACTGCGACAGTTTTGCCATTGCTTTTGATTGTAGATGCAAAGAGATGAACCAAGCACAAAAAATTTAAATTAAAACCATTTTGTAATTTTTAAGGTTAATTAACATGAAATGATTTTGATTTGACTTTCTACATATAGCAATTGCACAAAGTGAGAGTGAATATGTTTGATTACAGATTGGATTTTGAAGATTTTGAATCTGATTTGAAAATTTGGTTGATTGAATGAAGAATTTGCAGTGCTCCTCCTGAAAACAGAGCTTTATTTTCAAACCATTCAACTACTTCTTATATATGTAATGATTTCACATGTAACAATTTGACTCACATTGGAAAATTATATTTGACAGATCCAATATTAAAAATCCTAAAATACTTTCGTACTCCTTCTTATTAAATTTTAACTAAGTATTTTGGTAAATCATTATATTACCCAGTTAATTTAATGTTTTGTTCTGTCACATTAATTAAATCAACTACAATTTTTTTACTTATTTCTTTTCACTTTTTCCACTGTTTTCCTCTCGATCCAAACAACTTCACTTCCACTCTCTTCCTCTTCTTTCTTTCTAATCCAAACAGAGCATACAAAGGTTTTCTAGTGGATATTAGTCATTGACAAAGCTATTACAATCATAAGTGAGACAACTGAAAACACTAATTCATTTTTCAATTAGTTTAAACTTTAATATAGATTTTTTAGTGACATAAAAGTAACAAAATTGAGTTATTGTAATACTCTTCCCACCAAGGGTATGTTTGGTGGTACTTTCCACAAACATTTCTAGGAAAAATAAGGAGAGAAAAATGAAAATAAGTTTTATCATGAGCTAAAATTAGGTTATGCACAAGTTAAAAATAAAAAATTTAAAAATTATATAGATGAGCTTTTATAAATTAGTTTAGGCATACATTAATTTTATCTTATAAAAAAGTTAATTTCATTTTTCTTCCTTTTTTCTCTCATAAAAATGTTTATGGAGAAATTTTTTCAGACCTTAAATTAACACACTCTGCAGTTTAAACTTGTTCTTGATTCAAAGACATCCAAACTATTAATATACACAGGAAGATGGTTGCTCTTAAAAAGAGAGAAAAAATTCACCTGTTGTTGAAAAGTTAAATTTAGCCTGGGTGAAGCTGATGGTTGTTCGCTGGAACCCTTCAGAATCTTCTTTGCAAATGCTGAAGCTGAAGAAATATTCAGATGAGCATCAACTCTGGTTAAGTCCCCATATTTTTTTGTGAATTTTCCATGCTGAAAGGAGTAGCCAACTGAGCCAAACAAATCAGCATTATGTCGAGATCTCTTGCTTGTTGACACCTCTAAATCTTCTGTTGAATTAGTGCTAGAAAAGCTCTTTCCATTCCAAATCCAGGAAGAAAAGGTGCTACCTACAATGTTTATGAACCAATAACAAAACAATTCATGCATAAATCTACACAGCTACCATCCTCATCCATAAATTGCAAATATGTTCAAAAGGAAAACAATTCCTTGAATGCATTCATATCCTTATATGAAAACAGTATATTCAAACAGAATATGTAACTTAAGCAAGCAGAGCTCTCGTTAGCAACATCTTTGAACTTTGCTTGTACAATAACTTTGTCAGAAAATATCTCAGAAATCTTGATTGCATTTTTAGAGGATCTTAAAATGATCTCTTAGGAGTAAAATTTGCATTTGATTATATTTTTCAATGCTTTGCATTTTGCAACACATCATAACACACTTACAATGAAACTTCACTGTACTGCCAGTATTCCTTTCTTCACTTCTACATAAGCCATGTCATTTCAACAAAATGAAAAACTTGTATGCTTAAGCAATTCCGAAGAAACATGTAAAAACACATAGCACAATAACATCTCAAACAGTCTAGAGAAATTACCAATCACTCCAAACACTGCTGAGTGAGGTTCATTAAGATTCACATCATATGGAACCACCTCTTCATTTTCTTGTTCCACAGCACCCTTATCTCTCCAGAAGTATTTCATCTTCTCATAACTAATGGCAGCTTTCACACATAACCCAGGCAGCAGAGACAATGGCGGTTTACCATCCGTTGCATTCACTTGCTGGGGATTACCACCGTTTTTATGTATCCCAACGTGGTAGCGCAATCCATGTTGAGACAAAAGGGATGACAAATCAACAGATAAAGACTCAGGGACATCCCAATATTTTCCTTTGTGGTCAAGAAACAATTGAGGCCATGCTGCTTCCAATGTAAGATCATGATCAGGAAGCTGCAAGGGATCTTGTCTTTCAGATATTTCATTATAGACAAAAGAAAAACACAATGTCCATTAAAAATGTTCAGTTTGATCGAATGTAGTCTCAATCTTGATTCAAAAAGGATTTTCACAGCAGAAAAAAAAAAAATTATAACAAGGGGTTAAATCCATGCCTTGTGATAAAGCATCACTTTGCGGCGCAATCTTTCTTTCTCACCATGGCCCTCTATACCAAACAATACGGATGTTGAAGGAGGAAAAGCAAACTGTGATGTTAACCCCAACGAAAAAAGTGACTTGTCAACGAAATGCTTCGCTACATCCTTGACTGTGGAGAGATCAAAATCTTCAGCATTAGAAATTTCATTTTTAACATCAGCAAACAGCTTCCTAGGACGAAACTGTCCAGTCATTGTAAGCCACCTGCATTGATCATAATTGAGCTGTTATTGAAAAGTTGAAATTTTAAATGTTATATATAAAAGTATAATCAGTTCATAATATAAACGAACTGTCTGCAGATAATTTTGGCAGACCGTTTTGCCTCTGATCATATTTCTACTAACTAAGAACTATGGCTAAGGTTTTTATCGTCATTGGTTCTCATGTCATGACGCTCACTCACTACTCTATGAAAAACAAGAGTAGGCATAAAATCAAAGACTCAATTTTCCATATCAGGACGTGTAACAATTAGATAGTTCAATTTTCCAACTAATCTTCTGTATTTTTCAGGGATATGAGAGAGGCTCCCAAGAACTTGCACCTCAAGAATTAAGGAAGACAATGTGAGACTTCCCAACAATCCCCCTCCACAAATGTCTACGAAAACAAGTAAACTATTTTTTCAATAAAGGATTTACCAAGATGAGCTATAAGCTCTAATTCCATATCAAATTTCAACTTCAAACTAATAGGCATTAAGCAAAATGACCCAACAGATATATAAGCCACACACAAAAAGTAACATGCTAACAATCAAATACATGCTAACAATCAACAAAATAACAAAAGCATTTGTCATGTGTTTTTTCTTCTTTTCTAGAAGAAAATTACATAATTATTATAATACTTTGAGCAATGATAAATGGACACTTGTACGCTGTATTGTATATACCTAATGGAGGCTCCTTATTTCTCTCAACCTCTCTTCTTATGACATCATATTATCATATCTATACTTTTTTCTCCCATCTCTACATAGCCAAGGTTTTAACAACTGTCCACATCAACAATTTTGAACAAGGTTTTTGGAGTATCATTGACCATAATTGTGGTCACATCAGCCACATTTGTTCATAGTTTTCCACAATATCAAGCCACAATTCAAAACTTTGCACGTAGGTGACCATGTATTATTTCCTGAATTTTCAAACGTTTCTTCTTCTAAGTTGAAAAAAAAACTCCTTCCTTTAGAACAACACAATAAAAACATCCAACATTACAAAGACTCTTTTACTTCAAAACAAAAACTGTTCAAAAAAATTAAGTTGCTCCAGGATTATTCCAGCTTAAATACTCAGACACAGAGCTTTGTAACTGAAACTGACTAAAGTCCTAGCAAACCCAGGCAGGGTTACCTCCGATGTCTTTGGCCTCACAAAAGAATGTCTTCTAATCTAAAAAAAGTTCTTCCCAATAACAAGAAGAAAAGCATTAGTATCTCACTCTCTAACGCACTCTACTATACATTTAAATTTATTAAAAACTACAAAATCGCATCGTATGATAAGTGATACTTGCTAAAATTTGTAATCCAAAAAGGGTTGACCATAAAAACATTTTCATAGAAAAAAAATAAGAAAAATATGAAATGGAGTTTCATACGTTAAAATTATCACAAAGTTAAAAATAAACATGTTGAAAAATTAAATAAAACAGTTTCTACAAACTTATTTAGGAAGATAAGCTAATTTCAATTTTTCTTCTTCTAATTTTTCTGTATTAAAACTATTAACGAGAAAAGCTCATCCAAACATTTTCTTTCAAACAGTAGTAAGAAAGAAGTATCTTAAAAAAGAAAGTGTTAGTTAAAAGGGTGGGTTGCTAGCATTTTCCTAATAATTGAAAGAAAAAAAAAATCTTTGCTTGAAAACAAAACAAATATCAGAATTCCCAATTCTCAAATGCTGGAGACCCCATTTGCCATCAACATCAACCAAATCACAAGAACAGTCACAATCATAAAAGAGAACAAAAGGGTAGCGAAAGAAAGTAGTGTGAGAGTGAAAAAGGTTAGGTACCAGCGAGAAGAGGAAAGTTTGAGGAGAAGGGTCTGCAGAGCGAGGGAGCCCAAATCCTTGGGGGAAGTGGGACAAAGTGAGGGAGCAACGATGGGAAGAGGGAACCCGTTTTGGAGGAAGGAGAATTGCTGGGGGCGGAGCAGTCTGCTGGCGATGGAGGCTTCCACCGGAAAAGGGTCTCCGGGAACGGACTTGGCCCATCCGTCGTGGCACTGTGGCGAGGCCACGTTGTGGTCCCAGAATGCTGAATCAATGCCCGTCTTAAGCCTCGCCATTGACGATTGTGAGTGAGTTCTTAGGTTGTTGTGTTGGGTTTGGGGTGAAGAAGAGAAGAAGAAGAAGAAGAAAGGGTTTTTGTCTTGGGGGTTTAACCTTACTACTACTTATCCACTTGCTTTTCATTTTTTTTTTTCCTTTTTCAAATGAAGTTCAAATTGTGAAGTCTTATAATTTTTATTTTACTCATCAATCTAATATAAGTGTTTTTTTATAATTTCTTTTATAATTTCTAGATATTTAAAGATTACACCTATTTTTTTTTTTTACTCACATAATAAAAGAATATTTATATTTATAATTATTTTTGTATGGTCGAAAATGTATCTTTCTTTTTTTTATACAGGTTGTGTGTCAGGAATGTCACGTACTTATAAAATGTCATTTTATAGTCAAGTCTATTGGATAGTTTAATGTAATTAATGTATACATTGATATAGTGTTGATCAACCTATTAATCAGGATGAGTTGAATGTTCGTGAGTTTTGGATTGTATTAATACAATTTTCTTGATTAATTTCTTGATATAATATATAATTTTATCTTTAATTTTTTGAGGAAATCTTGACACAGGTGGTATAATAATAAGTAAAATAATTGTGTATTCATGTATATAGTAAAATTATTCTTGTAAGTAAATCTTTATCAATGTTATATTACAAAAAAGAAATTGAAACAAGCAAGATATATGGAGTAAGAAAAAATAGACGATGAATCATATGTACTTTAAGTTGAATGAAAACCTTTGCGGAAAATAAAGACTTTAATAGAGGTAAATATTTTATACCAATATCGTAATTATAAAAAACTATAAAATATGATATATAATATGTTATTAAATTATATGATAATTAATTTTAAAATTGTATTGAGATTAATTTTTATTCATTAATAGGATAAAAGTAATATTTTATTATATCATGCGTCCATTAAACTCAAATTTCAATAACTAAGTTGAATTATGATTTTAAGTTTAGTCGAAATTAATATTTCTAGTATAGAAGATTTTATACTATTAATCAATTAAAAACATCTTTTGTATATGTTTTAGGATTTTATTATACTTGACATATGCGATAATTTGTAAAGGAACAAAATTGTGAAATACTTTACATTATTAGTCTAATTTATATCATTATATCATTAATTTTCTATTTTAATCTATCTAATATTTTAATAATATGAAAGTGAGTGTGTTTTAATTAGGATAAAATTCGTCGACTTTTTTTAAAAAGTTGTGCTTCATAAACATGATTTCAATTTTTTTATTTTTAACAATATAAAAGTCGTTTTAACATACATTATTTTATTCTATTATTTTTTTCAAATTTAAATAAAATTATTTTGTATAAAAGATATACATATAATTCTATTAAAAATAAAGAAAAATATAAGTTTGTCTCAAACCATTATGAACTTGTTTAGCAAAGAAAAAAAATACAGTTTTATCGATCAAAATACCAAAAATCGAAGACTTATTTTGTAGAATGAAAACTATACATTTAAATACACAATCATAAATAAATTATTACAATTAAAAAAGTTAATAATTATATTATCACTTCTTTTAATTAACAAAGAAAATTATTATACAAGAAAGAGTGATATAAAGAATATCACACCAATGATACAACCATGAATCCACAGTTACAAATCTCATCATAGAAAATTTACTGTAATTTCTTAAAGAAATTCCTAGAACAGACAAATAATAACAAAATTATAGATCGTATTTAAGAATCACGACTTCAATTTTTTTTTTTTTAACAATATAAAAAAGTCGTATTTCACATACCTTATTTTATTTTATATAATTTTTATTAAAATCATATTTTGTACACACTACTTATATTATCAAACACGCCTTTTGTTTTTTTATTCTAAAATTATGATTTGAGTAAAAAAAAATTATATGAAACGAAATACATTAAAAAAAAAAATCAGTATTATTTATGGATTTTTACTCACGGATTTTAATCCGTAGGTAAATTCAGCATTAACTACGGATATTACTTACGAACAACATTTCTTACGGATATTACCTACAGATCTGAATCCGTAGGTAAATTCAGCATTACCTACCAACTAATACCCACAGATCTTATTACCTACGAACTTTTACCTATGGATCTTATTACTTACGATCTTTTACCCACGAATTTCTATTACCTACCAACTATTATCATAATAATTATATACATAAAAAATATTATTATAATATAATTAATTATAAAATCATAAAAAATAATAATAAAAAATAATAACCATAACTAATAAGTATAACATATTATTAATATTATAAAATTATTAATATTAATAATATTAGTAATATTTAATAATACTTAATAATATTAATAATAGTTAATAATGTTAATAATTTTTATATCATTAACTATATTAATATTGATAATCTTACTAATAAGTATAATAATAATCATAATGTGATAACAAAATGGTTAAAACTTCTTTAGACATTCCTCAAAGGACAGTCCGTGAGTAACTACTGTTTGCGTTACTCACAGACACTCATGTTAGTAGGTAAGTTACCGACGTCCACATTATATACGGATTTTTTTCGTGGGTAATCCGTAGATAATGCTGATTTACCTACGAATTTTGGTTGTTACCTACGAAATTCTTCCGTAGATAAATTGGATTTTTCTTGTAGTATACCAAACACAACTTCTATAAAATATAAAAAAGTTGAAATATTTTTTGTAGGGGTTATGCTTTCTAAACCCAATTTACTAATTTTTTTATTTTTTATTTATTTATAATTTGCTCATTATGCTATTTTCTTATAAATTACACCAAAATGATAAATATTCTGCTAATTTCCATCTCTCACTTCAATATTTTGTGATAGAATTTTCAAAATCTTCACGTAATAAAAAAGTCATAAATCCTATAAGTTCTTTGCTTTTTTGGCCATAATTACTCAATCTTTAATCATACCAAATTAACTTAGCTTCTAATTCCTTCTTGTTTAGACGACAAAACTTAAATTTATTCCCATGCAAGCATTCTTTCTCCACCATACATACAAACCAAGAAAGAACATTTTCCCAACCACTACACATTCATCATTTTCCCATCTATAAATCACCATGCATGCAACATTTTATAAACCCTAATTAAGCATAGCCAAGTCCAAAAAGTCTTCAAACAAAGAACAATGAACCCTTCATCTTCTTCCCTTTTGCTCACTCTCATCACAATCCTCTTCTGTTCTCTCCATTCTCTAGGTTTTGCCAACCGTCTAATCCAACAAACATGCAAGAATTGCTCAAAAACCGACCCCAACATAAGCTACAAATTTTGTGTAGCATCTTTCCAATCCAACCATAGGAGCCAACATGCCAAAAACCTCGAAGAACTAGGTCTAATCGCCATCAAGATAACAAGGCACAACGTGACGGATACTAATGCTCACATCAATGATCTTTTGGAGAAGAACAAGAGCTTAGACCCATTTGTCAAAGAATGCTTAGACGATTGCCTTGAAGTATATTCAGACACCATTTCCACTTTCAGAGAAGCCATTAGAGATTACAAGGCCAAACGCTATACCGATTGCAATGTGAAGCTTAGCTCGATCATTGATGCCTCCACCACATGTGAAGATGGATTCAAGCAGAAGAACAATGGTGCCATTTCTCCACTCACAAAAAGAAACAAAGATACCTTTCAGCTTTCTGCTATAGCACTTTCCATTGTTAACATGCTCATCAACACGGATATATAAGGAAAAGGGTCCATTCTTATATTTTTCTGTAATGTTAATTATTTGGGTTTATAGTGTTTGGAATTGTACTAAATTTGTCTTTGTAAAAAAATACTTTACTCTCTTAAATTTTATAAAAAAAAACACACTTTTATGTTTCAGAAATTATATATAATATTAAAATGTAATGAATTTATGTTTCTCTTGCGTTTGCTTCTCATGAAAGACGAACTAATATGTAAAGAATAATGATAACGATTATTGGAGTTCGTGGTTTGGCTTTGAGTTCAAGCAATGGTGATCTCATGTTGTCTCTTTAGCTTGAATCCAAGACTTTCTTTTTTCTTTTTCTAAATCTAAAATGATTCTATATATAATGAAGTTTACATGCAAATATTTTGATGTTCAAATGAATAAAAACTTTTTACTTGAAGCTTAACTAACGGGAGCAAGAGTGAAGATCTTGGCCCCATTAAAAGATCCTTTAATTAAACTTGTATATGAAATTTTAGTTTTTAAATTAAAATATGGTAATTTTATACTTTATTAGTTTGTTTATTAATTTTGTATATAAAAACTTAACTAGTTACTTTTCACAAAAGAAAATATCTCTCTCAATATATTCTCTCTTTTTCAATATACCCATAGGACTTATCTTATATCGAGCATTTTTACTCTTTGTCATTATTTATATTCTCAAATACTTTTACTTTTTTTTTTTCAATCCTTGTTTATTCAGTTGATAATACAACAATTTTCAAACTTTGTAGTCAAGAAATTTGATTTTGATCCTTTAAAAGAATCATAATATAAAAAAAAAAAATTTAACCCTAAAATACTTAACTCTAAATTGAAGGAAGATCATTGATGAACCAATTTTAAAAGATAAAAAATTTGAAATAAAACTCATACTTTTTTTTTACTAAATGGTAAATAAATGAAAATGTATTTTAGCACCACCCACCTTTATAAATCCAAGATCACCACATTTAGAAAAATATTTCTTATAAACATGAGTGTTTCAAAATTTCATATTAGACTGATTTAGTTTAACCGAGAGATAAGTAAAATTTAATTATTAATTGAATTAGAAAAAAATTATTGAAATCTTATATTCAACACAAATAACCTATAGGAAACTCCTTCATTCCATTTAAAGTTGTTTTAAGATGCAAAGTGTTCCATGCTTGGGAATAAAATACCAATCTAACCTTTGACTTATTTTAATAGCATAGTGGCATATTGTGTTCACATGTTCAACAATAATAATTGTCTTCCCTTTGGTTTTGGATCAAATGCAATTCTGTATAACATCATTAGGTTTAGTTTTAGCCATATTTTATGGAGTTTAATTTGTTTTTTTTTTTCTTTCTATTATAGCATTTTATTGGAGGAGTATTAGGACAAAAAGTTATTGAAAAAAATATAATATTCTTCGGATTATTGTGTCACTACAAAAAAACGTGTATGTGATTACGGTTATTTTTGTATAACCTATCGTTTATAACCGTTACATTTTACATTTGTGACGGTACCGCGTAACGCCAGCATTCTTGTCGCCACAAAGTTTAATGTGACGGTCAAGTGAGAACCGTTGTAGCAGACGCCATATAATGCATTGTATAATATGGCGATTTTAAGCGTGTAATTTATGTCAGTTATAAATGTCGTAATTTTCAAACTGGTAAACCAATTCCAATGTAAATTGTGGCAGTTATAAACGCCACTTAATACGGTATAGTATGGAGTTTATGATAACCTTTATGACTGTTATAATTCAAATATTAAATATTTAATTTTATTTTTAATATTTATAATAATTTATTTAATTCTGCTTTATAATTAAATTTCATATTATAATTAAATTTCATAATATTATTTAATTTCATATTATAATTAAATTTCAATACACAATAAGTTTCATAATATAATTAAATTATAATATAAATTAATTTCATAATATAATTAAAATTGAAAAATATAATAATAAAAAGATGAGTTCATTCATTCATTCATTTAAAGAACAAAGTTGAAAATGTCAAATTAATCCAAACAACAAGTAAATTAAATTGTCAAAATATAAATTGTTTCACTTTCTAAACATATTACAACTAAAACTCCAATCCTAATTTGTCTTACCGCCTGCACTTGATCTTATATTCTGGTTTGGTGATGGAGCATCACTTCCAACATCCGGTGCCTGAAATAAGTTAAAATATGTTTAAAGTTAACTGACAATTTTTAAAAAAGAAATGAAAACAGTATTAGAGTAAAATTTTAAGTATACAATTTATACCTCATTAATAGATGGTTGTACCAAATTTGCTACCATTGCAGCTAAATGTTCCGGCACATCTGGTCTAGAAGCAATGTAGACTAGCATAGTATGCATTTGGCTCTTTACAATTGTAAGTTCAGTTGTCATCTGGTCTACCTTTTCTTCAACATTTGTTGAAGACCCACCACTAGAGGAACCATGATTCATATTTCTTAACCTTTTTTAGGATTCCTGAAAGCAAGGGTTGGACAAGCTCCATATGAAAGTCCTCTGACCCTCCCTGGATTCTCCTTTCAAAAAATGACACCAACTGGATCATTTGGAGATATATTTGAGGCAGTGTTTGGATTTTGCAACATTAGCTCATCAATTTTTTCCTACATAAAAATGGAAGCAACCAACATTAACAAAGAAACATGGTCCATGTAGAAAAACAATAACAATAATAAAGAAAATATTATTTATCAAATCCAAAACTCCGTGCACATATAATGTAAGGAACTAGGAAATATGCAATCTTTTATAAACAATATATACCCATGGTAGAGACAATATGGTCCCAAAACAGTCCAAAACAATGTAACAAATAGTTCAAGGCAGTATCCAAAAATAGCCCAAAACAATCCAAAACAGTATATACCCATGGTAGAGACAATATGTTCCCACAACAGTCCAAAACAATGTAAAAAATAGTCAAAGACAACATCCAAAATAGCCCAAAACAGTCCAAAACAATATAAACCCATGGCAGAGATAATATGTTCCTAAAACAGTGTCCAAAATAGTCCAAGACAGTATCCAAAATAGCCCAAAACAATATATACCCATGGCAGAGACAATATATTCCCAAAACAGTCCAAAACAATGTAAAAAATAGTCACGACAACATCCAAAATAGTCCAAAACAATATATACCCATGGCAGAGACAATATGGTGAAAATAAATCGATTTATGTGAAAATGAACAGATTTATTTTGGCACTGTTTGTGCTTGAAAATCGTTTATACAGCAAGGTTAATCACAAGATTATGCAGATAGATTTTCCAGATGCACACACACTGATATTAGAACGAAAAACAGTGAATCACCAAAACA